>ERZ791923.966-NODE-966-length-35026-cov-3.777444_pt1 | contig 35026 bp, 22 predicted proteins | sample MGYA00510133_ERZ791923 | MGnify/ENA primary metagenome ERZ791923 (study PRJEB30046, sample SAMN00792106) | human gut metagenome | study: EMG produced TPA metagenomics assembly of the A metagenome-wide association study of gut microbiota in type 2... | reverse complement strand
TTTTACGATTCTTGCCCAAAGCATACGTGCGGCACGCATCTTGGCGATTTCCATGAAGTAGTTCATGGAGATACCCCAGAAGAACGAGAGGCGCGGGGCAAAGGAGTCGATGTCCATGCCTGCGTTCACACCTGCGCGGAGGTATTCGAGACCGTCGGCCAGGGTGTATGCCAGCTCGATGTCGGCGGTAGCGCCGGCCTCCTGCATGTGGTAGCCGGAGATGGAGATGGAGTTGAACTTGGGCATGTTCTTCGAGGTGTATTCGAAGATGTCGGCGATAATCTTCATGGAGAATGCCGGCGGGTAGATGTATGTGTTACGCACCATGAACTCCTTGAGGATGTCGTTCTGGATGGTACCGGCCATCTGGTCGAGGGCGACGCCCTGCTCCAGACCTGCGTTGATGTAGAAGGCGAGCACGGGGAGCACGGCGCCGTTCATGGTCATGGAGACTGACATCTTGCCCAAGGGTATACCGTCGAAGAGCACCTTCATGTCTTCGATGGAGCAGATGGACACACCAGCTTTACCAACGTCGCCGACCACGCGTTCGTGGTTTGCGTCGTAACCGCGGTGTGTGGGGAGGTCGAAAGCCACGGAGAGGCCTTTCTGTCCGGAAGCGAGGTTACGGCGGTAGAAGGCGTTCGACTCGGCGGCTGTGGAGAATCCGGCGTACTGGCGGATGGTCCAGGGGCGCATGGGGTACATGGCGCTGTACGGGCCGCGCAGGAACGGGGGGAGACCGGCGGCATAGTCGAGGTGCTCGAGACCTTCGAGGTCTTCTTTGGTGTAGACAGGCTTGATGGGGATGAGCTCTGCCGGCATCCATTCTTCACCCTTCACCTCCACAGGGGCGGCCGCGGGTGCTACTTTTGTGATATCTATGTCTTTGAAATTCGGTTTCATGATTTACTTAAGCAGTTTAGCGTTAAACCCAATGAGAGTGTCAAGCACGTTTACACGTACGTGGATGAAGTCTTCGATGCCCTGGGCCTTGAGTTCGTCCATGCATGCGGGAGCGCCGGCTACCACGAAGAGTGCGCGGCCGTTGAGCTCTTTGTAAGCCTCCGGGGCATACTGTGCGTATTCGTCGTCGCTGGAGCAGAGGACCACGATGTCGGCACCTTTCTCCATGGCGGCGTCAACGCCGGCCTTCACGCTCTCGAAGCCGATGTTGTCGATGATTTCATAACCGGCACAGCCGAAGAAGTTGGCCGAGAACTGGGCGCGTGCCAGACGCATGGCCAGGTTGCCGATGGTGAGCATGAATACTTTGGGACGTTTGCCGCTGCGTTCGGTGTCGAGGCGCAGCTGCTCGAACTGGCTTGCGGCGCGGTCGAAGTTGATGAAGTCCACGGCTCCGTCGGCCACTTTGCCGTCGGCTGCGCAACCGCAGTTGCAGCATTTGCCTTCGTTCACCTTGTCGAGGGCTTTCTCGTTGAAGTTGGGGTACTGGTTCGTTCCGAGCAGTATTTCCTTGCGGCGAGCCACGTCGGTGTGACGTTTGACGTTCGACTCGTTGATGGCTTTCTGGAGTTCGCCGTTTTCAACGATGGCGCGGAAGCCGCCCTTCTCCTCTACGTCGAGGAAGAGTTTCCATGCCTGTTCGGCGATGCTTGCTGTAAGCACCTCTATATAGTAGGAACCGCCTGCGGGGTCAACCACCTTGTCGAGGTGCGACTCCTCGCGGAGCAGGAGCTGCTGGTTGCGTGCTATGCGCTCGCTGAACTCGTCCGGGCACTTGTACTGGAGGTCGAACGGCAGTGTCTCGATTGAGTCGACGCCTGCCAGGGCGGCGCTCATGGTCTCGGTCATGGAGCGGAGCAGGTTTACGTGAGCGTCGTAGATGGTCTGGTTGAACTGGCTTGTAACGGCGTGAACTTTCATCTTGCAGGCACATTCGCACTCGGGGTTGTAAGCCTTCACGATTTCGGCCCACAGCATACGGCCGGCGCGGAATTTGGCCAGTTCCATGAAGTAGTTCGACGAGATACCCATGTTGAACTTGATGCGGCAGCCCGCTTCGGCGGGAGTGAGACCGGCTTCGGTCATCATGGTCATCCACTGCGCGCCCCAGGCCAAGGCGTAGCCGAGTTCCTGGGTGATGTAAGCGCCGGCGTTGTTGAGCATATAGGTGTCAACGGCGAAGCAGCGCAGACCTTTGAGTTCCTTGGCGGCGTTGTAGACTTCCAGAGCCATGTCCTTGATGTCGCGGTTGAGCTTGAGGCCGTGGCGGAGCAGGCGTTTGTAAGGGTTGAAGTCTATGGAGCCTTTGAACTCTTCTGCGGCGCCCTGAGCCTTCACGTATTCCACGAGAGCCTTTGCCACTTCGGCGGCGCGGCGCGGGCAGCACTGTATGTTGATTTCAACTTTTTTGAGGTCGATGTCGCGGAGCAGTTCGGGGAGGTCGAACTCACCGCTGAGCTTGAAACCGAGCGAGTCTACGCCGCGGTTCAGGATGTAGAGCGCATTGCGGTTGAGTTCGGCGGCGTCCTTACCCTCCACTTGCTGGCGGATGAGCCAGTTGTTGTCTTCGCGTGTACCGCGGACGAAGGGGAACTGGCCCGGCATGCTGCCCAAGGTGTAGAGTCCCTCGATGTCTTCACGGCGATAGAAAGGCTGGACATTGAAGCCTTCGTTAGTGCGCCACACCAATTTCTTGTTGTAGTCGGCGCCCTTCAGGTCAACATTGATTTTCGCCTTCCACTCTTCGGTGGAAATCGGCGGAAACATATCAAATAACTTTTCTTTCTTTTCTGCCATAATTAAATAGCTTAATAATATAATAGATTGTTTCTCTTCAAAACAGGTTCGATAAGTTTACGGAACATACAGTTTATGCCGGCACAGGCACGCCTTGGCGCCCTCTGTCGGCTGCAAGAATAAATCACGATGCAGGTTTATTCTTCCTTTATGGTCATGCAAGTGGTTCAAACTCGCGCTGTTCATGGCTTGACTAAGACTCGTTAGTGCGTTGGTTTCAGCAATTTTCTGAGTGTTCAATGCCGGAAATAAACCGTCGGCACTGCGGTGCCTTGATTTTTGTGCAAAGGTATAAAGATTTTTCCAACTCTGCAAATCATTTTGCAGATAAAAAATTCTTCCGCCCGAAAACCGCCGCAATTCCCCTCCCCGGCTCCCGAAATCCGCTTTCTGTGCCGCCGAATCAAAGCAACAGGGGACAGCACACTGAGACACATGCGAAAAAGAAAGAGACGGGAATGCCCGCTGCGGGCACTCTCGTCTCTTGTGGGGACTCTTGTTTGCTGAGAACCGGGATTACTCGGCGGCAGCCTCTTCGGCGTTTTCGCCTTCGGCGGCGGCAGCCTCTTCAGCAGCGGCCTTGGCGGCAGCTTCTTCGGCGGCGAGCTTCTCGGCTTTCTTCTTGGCTACTTCTTCGGCCTTAGCCTTGTTGGCGGCTGTTTCGGCTTCGAGACGTGCCTTGCGGTCGGCTTCGGCTGCAGCTTCGTTCTTGGCTACGTATGCCTCGGTCTCTTTGTTCTTGGCGGCTTTCCAGGCGTCGAAACGGCGCTGTGCCTCCTCTTCGCTGAAGGCGCCCTTGCGGACACCGCCACGGAGATGTTTCATCAGCATTACGCCCTCTTTAGAGAGGATGCTGCGTACGGTGTCCGTAGGAAGGGCACCGCATTCTACCCAATACAAGGCACGGTCGAAGTTCAAACTTATTGTAGCAGGATTAGTGTTCGGATTATAAGAACCTATCCTTTCAATAAATTTACCATCACGTGGTGCCCTGCTATCGGCGATTACGATTGGATAATACGCATAGCGCTTGTGGCCATGGCGCTGCAATCTGATTTTTGTTGCCATATAAAACTTTTACCGGTTTCTTTGTATTAAGTCATTCCGCTCGGCAGGCAAGAAACCATACACCTGCTTTTGCGGCTGCAAAGTTACTGCTATTTTTCATTTCCCGCAAATTTTCACGCGATTATTTTTATCCCGCACCTTTTTTTATATGGCGCCTCATCTTTTTTGCCCGCGACTTACGGCTAATCCACACTTTTTTGTTACCTTTGCACCAAATTTGTTACAGCGACGGCCCGCACCTGCCCGGCAGAACTTTCCCCGCACCGCGGCGGCGCGGACTCCGTCTACCATCAGGCATTGCTACTCAACATGATTACATTCTTCAAAAAGACAAGCCGGCTCTTCATAGCCGTCGAGAGCGATTCCAGACTCTCGCAGGAAACTATAGCTAAGCTTACATGGCTCTTCTCCGGGGCCAAGCCCCTGAAATCCACTTCTGTCAAAGGAACATTCATCGGCCCGCGCGCCGAGATGATAACACCGTGGAGCACCAACGCCACGGAGATAACCCGCAACATGGGTATCGAGGGTATTTCCCGAATCGAGGAGTTCGAGAAGACCGATGACGAGACCCCCGCCTTCGACCGTATGCTGCGCAGCCTTTACCATGGCCTCAACTCCCGCATTTTCACCAATACCCGCAAGGCCGAGGAGATTGTAAGCATCGAGGACATCCGCGATTACAACCTGAAAGAGGGACTCGCCCTCTCGCCCGACGAGCAGGAATACCTCATGAAGCTCGCGCAGCGGCTCGGGCGTCCCCTCACCGACTCAGAAGTTTTCGGCTTCTCACAGGTAAACTCAGAGCACTGCCGCCACAAGATTTTCAACGGCACATTCGTAATCGACGGCGAGGAGAAACCCCTCTCCCTGTTCAAAATGATCAAGCAGACGTCGCAGGAGAACCCGAACCGACTCGTTTCCGCATACAAGGACAACGTGGCCTTCGTGGAAGGACCGGAAGCCGTGCAGTTCGCCCCCGCGCATCCCGAGCGCCCCGACTTCTTCGGGGAACGCGTGGTGAAGACGGTAATATCGCTGAAAGCCGAAACACATAACTTCCCCACCACCGTCGAGCCGTTCAACGGCGCCGCGACCGGTACCGGAGGCGAGATACGCGACCGTATGGGCGGCGGCAAAGCCTCGCTCCCCATCGCCGGAACCGCCGTCTACATGACGGGTTATCCACGTCCCGACGTAGAGGGCCGCGAATGGGAGAAGAAAGCACCGGCGGCACGCAAGTGGCTCTACCAGACGCCCGAGCAGATTCTCATCAAGGCCTCGAACGGCGCCTCCGACTTCGGCAACAAGTTCGGCCAACCCCTCATCTGCGGCTCGCTGTTAACCTTCGAGCATGAGGAACACGACCGCATCCTGGCCTATGACAAGGTTATCATGCTGGCCGGCGGCGTAGGTTCCGGCACGTTGAAAGACGCCATCAAGGGTGAGCCCGAACCCGGAATGAAAGTAGTGGTAATGGGCGGCGACAACTACCGCATCGGTATGGGCGGCGGCGCCGTATCCTCCGTAGAGACCGGCGAATATGACAATTCCATAGAGCTCAACGCCGTGCAGCGCGCCAACCCCGAGATGCAGAAACGCGTCAGCAACGTGGTGCGTGCCCTCGCCGAGATGGAAGACAACCCCTGCGTCAGCATCCACGACCACGGCGCCGGCGGACACCTAAACGCCCTCTCGGAACTCGTGGAAAGCACAGGCGGTAAAATCGACATCGCCGCACTCCCGGTGGGCGACACCACCCTCTCGGCAAAAGAAATCATCGGCAACGAGAGCCAGGAACGCATGGGCCTCGTGATGGATGAGAAACATATTGACAAAATCCGAAAGATAGCCGAACGCGAACAGGCACCTTTCTATATAGTGGGCGAAACCACGGATGACTCCCGCTTCGTCTTCGAACAGAAAGACGGCGTGCGCCCCATAGACCTGGCCATGGCCGACATGTTCGGCAATTCCCCAAAAACCGTTATGCGCGACGAAACCGTGGCGCGCGAATATGCCGACGCCCCGTACCGCGAGGCCGACCTCCAGAAATACCTCGAAGAGGTGCTCCAGCTCGAGGCCGTGGCCTGCAAGGACTGGCTTACCAATAAGGTGGACCGCTCGGTGACAGGCCGCATCGCACGCCAGCAATGCCAGGGCGAGCTCCAGCTCCCGCTCAGCGACTGCGGCGTGGTTACACTCGACTACCGCGGCAAGTCCGGTATCGCCACCTCCATAGGCCATGCACCGCAGGCCGCCCTCATAGACCCGGCCAAGGGCTCCGTGCTCTCCATAGCCGAAGCGCTGACCAACATCTCCGGCGCGCAACTCAAGGAGGGACTGAAATCCGTCTCCCTGTCGGCCAACTGGATGTGGCCCTGCAAGAACGCCGGCGAGGACGCCGCCCTATACCGTGCCGTGGAAAGCTGCTCCAGGTTCGCCCGCGCACTCGGCATCAACATCCCCACCGGCAAGGATTCCCTCTCCATGACCCAGAAATACGGCGAACAGAAAGTGATGGCTCCCGGCACAGTGATTATCTCAGCTGCCGGAGAGGTCGGCGACATCCGCAAGGTAGTCGCTCCCGTGGCCGCACGCCGCAAGTCCACCTTAATATTGATAGACTTCAGCGGCGACGAGCTGAAACTCGGCGGTTCGGCCTTCATGCAGAGCCTCGGCGCCGTGGGTCATGACGCTCCCACCGTGAAAGCCCCCGAAGCCTTCGCCCGCGCTTTCCGTGCTCTCCAGACACTCAACGAACGCGGCCTGCTCCTGGCCCAGCACGACGTCAGCGCCGGCGGCCTCGTAACCACCCTGCTCGAGATGAACTTCGCCAACACCTCCTGGGGCATGGACATCAACCTCGACGGCATGATGGAGACCGACCTTGTCAAGGTGCTCTTCGCCGAGAATCCCGGCGTCGTGATACAAGTAGCCGACAGCAAGCTGAAATCAGCGCTCAAGGTTCTGGAAAGCGCCGACATCCGGTTCTGCGAGATAGGCTCCATGAAACGCGAACGCAAGCTCAGCATCGCGATGCAGGGACCCAAGGCAGAGTTCGACATCGATGCCATGCGTACCCTCTGGTATCGTTCCTCCTACCTTCTCGACCGCGACCAGAGCGGCGAGAAATGCGCCCTCGAACGCTTCGGGAATTACAGCCGCCAGCCGGTCAAGTTCCGCATCCCCGACACATTCACCGGACGCCTCGCCGACCTCGGCCTGCGCTTCGACCGTCCCGAAAAATCGGGCGTACGCTGCGCCATAATCCGCGAAAAGGGTGTGAACGGCGACCGCGAAATGGCCTACTCCCTCTATCTGGCCGGATTCGACGTGAAGGATGTGCACATGACCGACCTCACCAGCGGCCGCGAAACCCTCGACGACGTGAACATGATAGTCTTCTGCGGCGGTTTCTCCAACTCCGACGTGCTCGGTTCCGCCAAAGGATGGGCCGGCGGTTTCCTCTACAACGAGAAGGCACGCGAAACCTTGCGCCGCTTCTATGCCCGCGAAGACACACTCTCGCTCGGTATCTGCAACGGTTGCCAGCTCATGATGGAACTCGGCCTCATAGAACCTGACGCCGAGAAGAAACCGGCCATGGACCACAACGTGTCGCACAAATTCGAGTCGGCTTTCCTGTCGCTCGAAATCGCAGACAGCAACTCCGTCATGCTCTCCACGCTGAAAGGGATGAAGCTCGGCATCTGGGTGGCCCACGGCGAAGGACGTTTCCTGCTCCCCGGCAATGTCTCGGACCACAACGTGGCCGCCAAGTACGCTTACGGACTCTATCCCGGCAACCCGAACGGTTCGCGCGGCTCGGTAGCGGCCATTTGCAGCGCCGACGGGCGGCATCTGGCCATGATGCCTCACCTGGAACGCGCCATCTTCCCCTGGCAGTGCGGTTACTACCCCGCTGAGCGACTCGCCGACGAGGTTACACCCTGGATAGAGGCTTTCATCAACGCCCGCAAGTGGATTGAGAAACATTAATCACCCTGCTGCCACGGCAACGGACCATTGCTACGACAACTGCCTGTAACACTGGCAGCCGCAGCTTAGGTAACTGATTGAACTGAACGGATGACCCTCATACCCGTAAAGAAAACACACAGACGCGCCCGGCATCTCCCCGCATGGGGGATGTGGGGTGTGTGCGTGTCGCTCGCCACTTTTCTGACGGGATGCTTCACGGGTATCGAAAGCACCAAGAAGATAGAGCTGAGCCGCGGCGACATGAAGATGACCGCGCCGTCGCCCGAGAAACTTTATCTCGACTCCATCCTCGCCGCGCCGTTAGGGCAGTGGGACATCGGGAAACGCTTCCTCGCCACCGACGACCGTTCTTCCCTCATGTTCCTGCCGCGCTCGTTGCCACATGATACGGTGAAACTCGGCGGAAAGGTGCTCTGCTACGAAGGGACGGAAACCACACTGCGCCCCGACGGCACCGAAGGACTCCTCCTCCGCCTCGCCGCCGACGGCCATACCTATCTCTACGATACCGGCAAGACACCCGCCGACGCCCGCGAGACGTTCACCTCCGACGTTATGGAGACTTTCGTGGACCTGGACCTCGTGGCTGCGCTCGACCACCTTATGGAGGGACAGACACTTTATACACGGACTCCCGTGTGGTATGACCCGCAGGAAAAACTGATGACCGGGCGCAAGTTCGTGCCTGTGACGGTTGACTCCGTCACTCCCGGCACGCTCGTTTTTCCGGTGCGCGTATGGTTCACCGACCCGGAGCGCAACGTCAGCGCACACATGCTCATGAGCCTTCCCCGCCACACCGGCGCGGCCAGCCGCCGTTTCCAGTCGCTGTTCCTGCTCTCGGACCTAAAGAAGCGCTATCCCGGCATCGACAACGAGGTGTGGCGCCTCATACAGGAAGGGAAAGTGCGCCAGGGAATGACAAAAGAGGAATGCCGCCTGTCGCTCGGCGAACCGGCGGACGCATATTCCGGCCACAACTACGCCGTCAGGCTCGACACATGGACCTACGACGGCGGCCGGTTCCTGCAGTTTGAAGACGGTTTACTCGTTAATTTCAGAATTTGAAAATGGATACCAACAACCTTATAATAAGCAATTTCGACCTTACTCCATACACCACGTTCGGGATACCGGCACGTGCACGGTATTTTGCAGAATACAAAAGCCTGCGGGAGCTGGAAAGGCTTATGCGCACACCTGAGTTCAACGACAACGAACTTCTGCAAATCGGCGCCGGAAGCAACCTCCTTTTCGTCCATGACTTCAACGGCATAGTGCTCCACTCCGCCATCCGCGGCGTCACCTTCTACCGCAAGAACGACGACACGGTGTATGCCATAGCCGGTGCCGGCGAAGAGATGGATTACCTCATAGCACGCTCCATAGAGGAGGGTTACTCGGGGCTTGAGAACCTCTCGCACATTCCCGGCGACGTGGGTGCTTCGGTAGTTCAGAATGTCGGCGCTTACGGCGTTGAGGCCGGCGACCTCGTACATTCGGCCGAATGTTACGACCTGCTTACACATAAGGTTGTCACCCTGCGTCCCGAAGACATGCGATTCGGTTACCGCGACTCCATGTTCAAGAACGAGGGGAAAGGACGGTACATAGTGCTGAGGGTCAGCTATCTGCTGAACCCGACTACAAAAGCGCGCAATCTTGATTACGGCCCGCTGAAAAGCCTTGCCGAGCGTCTCGGCCATACACCTGCCGCTGCCGAGGTGCGCGAGGAGGTAATAGCAATACGCAAGGCCAAACTGCCCGAGCCGGGGGAAATCAGCAGCGCCGGAAGCTTCTTCAAGAATCCCATCGTAAACCGCCATTATTATAAGGAGGAGATGCTTCGACGCGACCCGGAAATTCCCTGCTACGAAGTGGACGAGAACCGCGTGAAAATCCCCGCCGGATGGCTTATAGAACATGCCGGACTTAAAGGTTACACCATCGGCAAGGCACAGGTTTACCCCAAGCAGTGCCTCGTAATCACAAATACCGGAGGCGCCACGGCCGAAGATGTGGTACGCCTTTCGGAACATGTTCGCCGCACCGTCATGAAGAAATTCGGCGTGATGCTCCATCCGGAGGTCAACTTCATCGATACCGACATAGAGGTTACGCTGCTCGGCTCCGGCACGTCGAAGGGGATTCCGGAAATAGGGTGTGACTGCGACGTCTGCACTTCTGAAGACCCTCACGACAAGCGGACACGCTCATCGGTGCTTGTCCGTACCCACGGCATGAACCTGCTCATCGACGCGTCCCCCGACTTCCGCACACAGGCACTCCGCGAAGACATCCGCGACATAGACGCCGTGCTCATCACCCACAGCCATTACGACCACGTAGGGGGGCTCGACGACCTGCGTCCCCTGTGTGCATTCCGCAAAATGGACATTTACGCGCGTCCCGATGTGCTCGGCGACCTGCGCCGCCGCCTCGACTATTGTTTCAAGGAGGACCCCTACCCCGGCGTCCCCGGATTCGAGCTCCACGAAGTCGGCGACCGACCCTTCCTGCTCAACGGACTGAAAATCACACCCATAAGTGTGTCGCACGGCAAACTCCCCATCGTGGGCTACCGTATCGGCGACTTTGCCTATATAACCGACTGCTCGCACATAGAGTTCTCCGAAATGTGGAAACTCGAAGGTATTGACACTCTGATTATCAACGCATTGCGCCACCGTCCGCACTTCGCACACTTCTCCTTCGAGCAGTCTCTCGACTTTATAAAAGAGGTGAACCCCCGCCAAGCTTACCTCACCCATATTTGCCACGACACTGAGCCGGCGTCCGTGGAGGATTCAATGCTCCCTGACAATGTGCGCCTGGCATACGACGGCCTCAAATTCACGGTGAAATGAAACAGGAACCACACTCCGGTAAGGAGCTGCAACACAAATCCACTGACGACATCTTCTACTCCTTCGAGGATGAAGAGGATGATGCGTTTCCGGAACGCGGGGATGCGGAAGCGGACAACGGCGAGCCAAAGGGGGAACCGGAAGAAGGGAAGCCTTCGCGCTCGCCCTGGAAGCTGTTCCTCAAGGTGCTCATGAATCCGGTGGAAGGATGGAAGGAGCTGAAACGCAGCAAAGTCACCGCCGCACAGTTCGGCTGGAAGTTCTTCTACCCTATCCTGCTCATCGCCGCTCTGTCATACATCGCGATGCCGGTCTACGGGATAGAGTTTTCAGCGGCGCGGATTGTTTCAGACATTGTCATTACTTTCATGTCGCTGCTCCTCAGCAACTTCATAGCGGCGCTGTGCTGCGAATGGTTCGGCGGCAAAGGGATGCGCAAGCAGATGCGCACCGACTTCGGCCGCAATTTCATAATGACTATAATAGGCAGCGCTGCCATCGTGGTGATACTTTGGCTGTGGCTCCCGATGATGTCGCCTATCATCTCCTTCCTGCCGCTCTATAGTATCTACCTGATAGTCCGGGGAGTAAAATACCTCAGGATACCCACCAACCGCACCAACGCCATGATAATGATGTTCGCGGCACTCTGCATAGGGCTTCCGCTGCTTCTCTACACGCTGTTCAGCGCGCTCCTGCCGGAATGAATAGCAATCAGGCCGATGAGCCTGATTGCCCTGATAACCCGCGCCACCGGGAGTCCCCCCGCTGACTGTCACTGCTTCAGGAAGTCGGTGTAGTGGGAGGCTTTCACACTGTAGGCTTTGAAGACATTGTTGGCGAAGAGGATGTCTGTTATCTTGTTGTCGGCTACGTATTTCTTCATGTTCTTTGTGAAGTAGCGGCTGTCGATAACGTGAATTTCCTCGAAGCTGTAACAAAGATATCCGGGCAGTGCATTGCCGAAACTGTCTTTTATGATAATCAGGCGGCGTCCGTTCCCGGTACCGGTGCGGACTTGTGTAATCTTGGCATCGCCACCCATAAAGGTATTGTAAGCCAGGCTGCTTCCATCCTTATAGGTATAGAAGAACTCTCCGGAAGTAGGTTTGCTTTCTGCCGTAACGTTATAATTTTCGTCAATCGTATAATTGATATAGGTGGTTTTGTAAGCCACGTCCTTAGGTTTATAGAACACGAAATCCTCTGGGGAATTTTTCACCGTGATATCCTTGGAATAGCCGTACATTGTCCCCACGAAACCATGAATCACTTTCTTCTCATAGCTACCCAGGTCCTTGAAGGGGACTCCGGCCACGTCGGCAAATTTCTTTGCGGCATAGAAAGCCCCGAGAGGAGCCCAATGATGGTCCGTCCGAAGGAATATCGGTTCCGAAGAATGATGGCCGAGAATAGTGTAAACATCCACAGGCTTGACGTCGCTGCGCAGTTTAGAGTGGATATTCTTTATGGTAGTGAGCATGGCCTTAGACTTGCCTTTTACCTTTTCCGGAAGATAATATTCTGTGGATGAAGGTATTACCATGCAGTAAACATTTACTTTACTGCCAAAGGTTTCCTTATACTTGTTGGCGGCCGCCGCATAGCCGTCGCCCCCGCCTATTCCGCCGTATATCATCAGCGCACGGGCATTCGGCGCGTTTCCGACCACGATTATTCCGTTGGAAGCAATTTTGGCTTTGGCATCGCGCCCTTCGGTGACATTGAACTCATCCATATTGCCGTCGCCGGAAAGGTCGGGGTCGACGGGCGCGGATGCCTGTGCCGTCGGTGTATTGTCGGCGTGGATGGTAATGGCGTCCTCGTCGCTGCGTTGCAGGGCGATAAGTCCCTTGAGCTGCATACTGAGGGTCATGAATATGTCGCGGTAAGGCTCGCTGTCGCTGAACCACTGCGAGACCTCCTTTGTAAAGTTTCCGCTGGCAAGTTTCTCGTGGCTGTATTCCGGGAATGAGGCGAGTTCGCGGCGTTCCATTTCCGAGAAAGTGCTCCGCGGGAAAGTGAGGAACACTAAGGTTATGGCCAGAAAAAACACCGCTACCACAGTAATGAAAATATGGTTTGTCTTCATGTCAGAAACGGGTATAAAGGAACGCATTGTTGGTAGCACCCACCAGCAGGGCGATGCTCACCAGCAGGATGATAAGGGAGAAGCTGAGGCGCACGGCCAGCGAGATGCCTTGCCGCGTCACCTCGTGGTTGGCCAGCAGGCGGTTGGAGAGTCGGGCGATTCCGCCGCGAAGCGGAGCGGCCAGTAGAATGGCGGCGAGGAAGAGCCAGAATTTCTCGAAAAGAATATTCTTGTCGGCAAAGGAGAGCGCTTCCGTACCGCCGCCGAAGGCTACGGAGAAGAAGTCGCGCAACCGCGTAAAATCGTCGAAATAGAAGATACCGAAGCCCATGACCACAATGGCCACGGCATAGAAATGGAGCAGCGCAGCCGGTATCTTATCCTTGATTTTAAGGATGGTATGCTTCTCTATGACAAGGATTATGCCGAAGTAGAGGCCCCACAGTATGAAGTTCCAGCTTGCACCGTGCCACATACCGGTGAGGAACCACACCACGAAGATATTGACCAACTGGTGGCGGCGGCTTCCGCCGAGCGGGATATATACGTAATCGCGGAAGAAGGTGCCGAGCGACATGTGCCAGCGCCGCCAGAACTCGGTGATGGATTTCGAGACGTAGGGATGGTCGAAATTCTCGCAGAAATGGAAACCGAGGCAGCGGCCGATGCCTATGGCCATGTCGGAATATCCGGAGAAGTCGAAGTAAATCTGGAGCGAGAAGGCTATCATTCCTATCCAGGCGCCGCCGGTGGAGAGGTCGTGCAGGTTGCCGTCGAGGAGCTGCCTGCACACTTCGCCGAGCTGGTTGGCGATAATCACCTTCTTGCCGAGGCCAAGGAGGAAACGGAACACGCCGTCGGCGATGTCGTCGGCGGTGACGCGGCGGTCATGTATCTCGCGCGCCACGGTGCTGTAACGCACGATAGGTCCGGCTATCAGCTGCGGGAACATGGATATATAGAGCAACAGACCCCAGAAGCTGCGCTGAGGCCCGGTGTCGCGGCGGTAAACGTCCACCAGGTAACTGAGGCTCTGGAAGATATAGAAACTGATGCCTATGGGGAGGGAAATCTTCGGGTCGGCCACGTCCAGGCCGCAGTCGCGCAATATTTCGGCCAGGAAGTTCAGGTATTTGAACGAGAAGAGCGTGGCGAGATTGATAATGACGCCGACGGTGAGCCACAACCGCCGACGGTTCTTGACGTCGGCGCGCCCCATTCCCATGCCCACAAGGTAGTTGACCACCACCACGCCGAGCATCAGGAAGACATATACCGGCTCGCCCCAAGCATAGAAGATGAGCGAGAAGACTATCAGCACGGCATTCTTGAAAGCATGGCGACGACGCGCGGCGGCTTCAGAGATTTCACCGGAAGAGTCGCCGAGCGCGTATTTGCGGTGGAGGACACGGTCCATCCAGGCGCCCAGCATATACAGCACAATAAATGCCGGTATGAAAACGAATAGAAAGAATAAGTCGGAAAATACCATTTATATTACTTTATTATGACTCCGGAATCGCAGCGGTAACAAGGGTGGAGAATTTGCGACACAATGGTTAGTTCTGTAATTCCGGCACTTATGAGTCAGGTATATACAGCCGACACAGTGAGGCGGCATCTTAGCAACGTAAATTATGTCAGTAATATTACCATTTTACGAGTATTTCTTTAATAGCGGGACATTTCAGTGGCGTCCCGGTCAAAAGAGGAGGATGCTTTCCAGTTGGCTCGCGATGAAGTAACCGTGCCGCCGTGCGCCGGCGGGGTTGGTATGTGCGCCGTCTGAGGTATGGTGTTTCTTCACCTTCTCGATGGCACGGTATGTGCCGCTTCCGCCCTCAAGGGCTATCGTGGAGATGGAAAGGCGCCTCCCGCATTCCTCTATTATGTCGGCTGCCTGCCTTATGGGGTCGTAGCCGCAGACGGTGGCTTGCGTGGGAGTGAGCAGCACTATCTGAGCGTCGGGGAAACGCTGCATCAGCAACTCGCAGCCGTATCGCACCGACGATGCGAGCGACAATACTTCGGACGGTTTCCGTCCGGTAATCAGCGTATCGGTATCTGCGAAAGCCTGCGCCGGAGTTTCCGAAAAAACTCCCGGACGCCGTTCCCGGAACCACGCGTCGTTGGTCCCCGCGCCTATGATAATCACCTGCGGCGAAGCTGTACTGCCATTGTCCACCTCGGCAATAAGCCGAGCTATCTGGTTGTACACCACGTTATTATCATCCAATATCTCACTGTAAGCCTTAAGGTTGCGGACGGTATTGGCGGTATTGGTCCACGTGGCGCCGCTACGCGAATAGTTGGCAAGGGAACGCGGCTGGAATTTCTTATCAAACCAATAAGGCCATCCTTTGGGTTGCGAGCAGTCGTCGCCCGCTATCCAGGTGTTACTGTCGCCGAGCAGGGCGATGTCGAGGTCTCCGTGCCGCTTCTGCCCGAAAGCCGCAGAGGGGAGCAAAAGAAGCAGGAAAACCAGGATTGCGATGTTTTTATTTGCGGATTTTTCCATTCATTTGCAAAGTTACAAATAATATCCCGAATCCTAAAATTTGAGATAGAAAATAAATGCAAGACGGGGGCATGGGGAATTTTCTTGCGCAGACGGTTGCGTAGAACTTAAGTAATTAGTAACTTTGCATCTTGAAATCCGGCACGCCTGACATCCTTGGGACGCACACGGGCGCGACAGACGGAATAATTTCAATAGAGTTAATGGGCGCTACACGCAATGTCTATAAGGTAATCAGGAGCATCATCTTCACCGTCATACTGACGGTAGTGGGGCTCTACACCTTATTATACACAGCGCTCTCGGTTCCCGCCGTGCAGCAATACGTCGGCGAGGTGGCCGAACGCGAGCTCTCGAAACTGCTCGGAACGCACGTAAGTATCGGTCACGTCTCCCTCTCGCTCGGCGGCGAAGTACAACTCCAAGAGGTGGAAGTCCCCTGCCCCGACGGCACTGATTTCGCATCCATCGACAAACTCGGCGCCGGCATAGACCTCGGGGAACTTATCTTCAAACGCAGGATAGTATTCACCTTCGCGGAGATAATCGGCCTCGACGGACACCTGCGGCAAGAGAAGAAAGACGGACCGTGGAACCTCCAATTCCTCGTCGACGCCCTGTCGCCGAAGGACAAGACTAAGCCGCCCACACAGTTCGACATCAAGTTGCGCAACGTGGTTATCCGCAAGTCGCGCATATCGGTCGACAAAGATTGGGCGGCACTCCCCGGGAGCGGACGGATGGACTTCAACCACCTGCTAATCACGGACCTGAGCGTCGACGCGATTCTTCCGCGCCTTAAGAACGATGACTTCGCCATAGAGCTACGGCGACTTTCCTTCCGCGAGAAGTCGGGCTTCGAGCTGGAACGCCTTACCGCCAACGTGCACATCACCCCGCATCAACTCGACATCGACAACCTCAGCATACGCCTGCCGGGAACATACATCGAGCCGGGAGAATTCCACTTCGCTTACAATGGATACAACGAAATCGGGAAGGTGCTCAAGAACCGCAGCTACGACATCCGGATGCAGGAAACGGAGATAACGCCCTCCGACTTCGCGGCTTTCCTCCCGACGCTCCGCGACTTCCGCGAGCCGATACGCCTCACGCTCGACGCCCGTTGCACCCTGACCGACTTCAACATTCGCCGCTTCCTTCTCGACGCGCGGCGTTACGGCCTTTCGCTCATGCTCGCCGGGCGCCTGAGCAATCCGGCCGACAATGGGCGCCGCAAGATAATAGTAGACAAATTCAACCTCGACGCCACCTCCCGTGCGTTAGCCAGATTCACAGGTCTCGTGCCTAACCTCCCGCCGCAAGCCAAGGGAATCATCACGCGGCTCGGCGACGTGAGGGCCGACTTCAAGGGACACCTCATCCCCGGCGAGACGAAAATCGACCTCGCCGCCTCGACCGCCGTCGGCAGCGTGAAGACCCGTCTGCAGGCCGGACTAAAAGGGTTCATGCCAACTTCGCTGACCGGAGACATCGAAACTCCCGGATTCGACCTGGGACACCTGCTCGACAATCCAAAGTTCGGCACCGTCATAGCCCGCACGCACACCGACTTGCGCATAGCCTCCTTCACCCTCGATGGCATCAACGGGCTCGCTGACATAGACTTACAGCGATTTGACTTCAACGGCAAAACTATCACCAATGTGCTTGCGCACCTCACAAAAGAGGGGAAGAACGTGAGCGGGGAAGCCTCGATAAACGACAGCCGCCTCACCGCGTCGCTCAAGGGTGACGCCGTAATAGACGGGATGAACAGCATCGTCAACGCCCGATTGGAAACGTCGGGTCTCAACCCTGCCTCGTTTGCCTCGACCTTCCCGCAAGGTTATCTTTTTACCGGCCGCGCCGACATCGCCCTCAACGGCATAGACCCGGGGACGTTCACCGGCAGCGTGGGCATCGCCGACCTGCACTTAGAGTCGCCGAAAGGACCGCTCGACATCCCTTATATCAACGTGGAGGCCAACCATGAATTGGACGACAACGGGCGCGGCCTGCGCCGCGTGACCCTTGACACCCCGTATGCCAACGCAGAAGTCTACGGACATTACGACATAGCCCGGTTGCCTAAAGCCTTGCGCTCTCTCTTCTCGCAAGCCATGCCCGCCCTGCTCCCCGGCCACTTCTCCCCCGATGATTACCTGAACCAGGAGATTAACCTCGGCCTCACCGTGCATCCCGACAACACGCTGACCGAATACTTCGGGCTGCCTGTAACGCTCCTCACCCCGGTGACGGTCAACGGTTATGTGGACGGCGACAACTCCACGGCCCACCTCTCCCTCTTCGCCCCGTACATCCAGCAGGGAAAGGACAAGCTTATACGCAACACCTTCGTCACCGCGCAAATAAACGGCACGTCGCACGCCGCCTCGCTGCAGGCCGGAACCGTGCTCCCCGGCAAAGACAATACCGACGTGGACCTCAACCTCTCGTTCTTAGGCATAAACAACAACCTGGAAGCCTACGTTATGTGGGACCTCAACCGTCCCACAGCCTACCGCGGGAAAGTGGGAATGACGGTCGACTTCTCGCGCGACCCTGTCACCAACGCCACTCAGTTCGGACTCCGCGTGATGCCGTCGCAATTCCAGGTGGCCGATGCGGTATGGGACGTGGCACAGGGAACCGTCGACTACTCCGACGGCGTCATAAACGTTAACGGCGTAAGCGTGGGACGCGGCGACCAGTTCGTGAACATCAACGGCAGGGCATCCAAGAATCCCGATGACCGTATAACCGTGGACCTCAGTAAGATAGACCTCGACTATATATTCGAGACCCTGAAAATCAACTACGTGACCTTCGGCGGCAAAGCCAGCGGCCGCGCCTTCGCCTCGAACGTGTTCCGTCCCGACGAAATTATAGCGCGCACCGACGGCCTCAAGGTGCAGGACCTCACCTACAACGGCGGACTGCTCGGCGACAGCGCCGACCTCTTCGGCGAATGGTTGCCGAAACAGAAGAAAGTGGCCATCGGGGCGGAAATCAGCGAAGCCGGGAAACACCGCGCCTCGGTAAAGGGCGGAGTGTGGCTCGGCCGCGACTCACTGGCATTCGACATGGACACCAAGAAGGTGAACATCGCCTTCATGCAACCCTTCATGTCGGCTTTCGCCTCCGACCTCAAGGGTCGCGCATCCGGCAAGGTGAAACTCTACGGCACCTTCAGCGATATCGACCTCACAGGCCGCGTCTTCGCCGACACCATAGCCATGAAGGTAGACTATACCAACGTGGTCTACTCCGGTTCCGACTCCGTATACCTCGACCCCGGACGCATACGCATACCCTCGTTCCGCCTATATGACCGCAACGGAAATTCCGGCATCCTCTCGGGCGAACTGACACACCGCTATTTCCACGAGCCGAAGTTCAACTTTACCGTAAAGAACGCGCGTAACCTGCTATGTTACAATACCAACGAGAAGATGAACCCCGACTGGTACGGCACCATCTACGGCAACGGCGGCGGCCAGATACGCGGCGTGCCGGGATACGTGGGCATCATGGTAGACATGGCTGTGGCACCCAAGTCGGTCTTCACCTTCGTGCTCAACGACCGCGTGGCCGCCGGCGACTATAACTTCCTGACCTTCACAGACCGGCGCAAACAAGCCGAAGAGGAAGAGAGGGAACAGCAACGTATGCAGGCACAGACCGACACGGTGCTGGAAAACGTGCGCCGCTTCATCCGGCAGCGCGAACGGCGGCAGGAGGAGGAGAACAGGCCGTCCGTCTTCGACCTGGACATAAGGGCTTCAGTAACGCCCGAGTCGGAGATGATACTTGTAATGGACCCCGTGGGCGGTGACAAGATACGCGCACACGGCAACGGCTCGCTGCAACTCGGCTACAATTCCTCCACCGAAGAGATGGACATGTACGGCACATATACACTCACCGACGGCACTTACAACTTCACGCTGCAAGACATTATCCTCAAGGACTTTACGATACGACCCGGCAGCTCCATAGCCTTCAACGGCGACCCGCTGAAAGCTACCGTAGACATCAGCGCCATCTACCGTGTAAACGCCAACCTTACCGACCTCGACAAGAGCTTCGCCTCCGACCGTGACCTTAACCGCACCAACGTGCCGGTCGATGCCGTTCTTTCGGTGGTCGGCGACCTGCAATCACCACAAATCAACCTGGACATCGAGCTCCCCACACTAACCCAGGACGCCGAACGCAAGGTGAAGAGCATCATCTCCACCGAAGACATGATGAGCCGCCAGATAATCTACCTGCTGGCTCTCAACCGCTTCTATACGCCGGAATATATGGGTTCGTCGAGCAACGGCAGCGAGTGGGCTTCCGTAGCCTCGGCCACCGTGGCCTCGCAGTTGCAGAACATGCTCGCGCAGCTTACGGACAAATTCACCCTCGCGCCGACGTTCCGCACCGACAAGGGCGACTTCTCCGACATGGAGTTTGACGTGGCGCTATCCTCGCGCCTGCTCAACAACCGCCTGCTAATCAACGGCAACCTCGGATACCGGGACAAGGCCACCTCCAACACGACCTTCGTGGGCGACTTCGACATAGAATACCTGCTCAACCGCAGCGGCAACCTCCGCCTCAAGGCCTACAACCATTATAACGACCAGAACTATTACCTGAAGTCGGCTCTGACCACACAAGGGATAGGCATCATCTACCGCAAGGATTTCGACAACATCTTCAAATTCCTGCGTCCCAAAAAGAAGAAAAAGCCGGAAGAGCAACCTGTCACCCCCGACACCCTCCCTGCCTTAAAGCCGGAAGAACCGGCCCCGCAACCGCAGTAACCTGTCCCCCTTTGCATCGCTCGCGATAGTCATCCCTTTGTACGGAGGGTGTAAATTGATTAAAAGATTATGATTTTTCTTCGGTATGTCGGGGATTTTTGCTAACTTCGCGGATAATTAGGACGGAGTTGGCACGTTTTTTGCCGTCCGCCCCGCTTGTAATTCGTAATTAAGTTATAAGTATGTGTTCGAAATTATTTAAAGTATCGCCTTATAAATTCTGCGGCGAACTTCCGAATCCGGCTTCAGTTGCTATGGAACCCCATAGCGCCATCAGCCGAATCCAAAATTTCATCCACATACTTCATAATCCAATACGATAAATAATTACAAACACATACTTAAGACTCAGATATATGGGATTTTTTAAGAAACTCTTCGGCCGCGAGAAGAAGGAAAAGCTCGACAACGGCCTGAAGAAAACAAAAGAGGGGTTCTTCGGGAAAATTACCCGGGCGATAGCCGGTAAAAGCAAAGTAGACGACGAACTCCTCGACAACCTGGAAGAGGCTCTCATCAGCTCGGATGTAGGCGTTGACACCACCGTCAACATCATCCACCGTCTTCGCGACCGCGTGGAGAAAGACAAGTTCATGAACACCCAGGAACTCTCCGACATCCTCGCCGAGGAAATCTGCGACATGATAGGGAGCAAGGGCATCGGGGACGATGACCGCGAGACCGACTTCGCCGTGGACAAGAGCAAGGGAACTCCCTACGTCATAATGGTAGTCGGCGTCAACGGCGTCGGCAAGACCACCACCATCGGCAAGCTGGCCCACCAGTACAAGCAGGCAGGCTATAACGTAGTGCTCGGCGCCGCCGACACCTACCGCGCCGCCGCCATAGAGCAGCTCTGCATCTGGGGCGACCGCGTGGGCGTCCCCGTCATCAAGCAACAGATGGGGAGCGACCCCGCAGCCGTGGCTTTCGACACCCTGCAAAGCGCAAAGGCACGCGGTGCCGACGTCGTAATCATCGACACGGCGGGTCGTCTCCACAACAAGAAGGGGCTCATGGACGAGCTCTCCAAAATCAAGCGCGTTATGAAGAAAGAGGTCCCCGAAGCGCCGCAGGAGGTACTCCTCGTGCTCGACGGCTCAACGGGACAGAACGCCATAGAGCAGGCGCGGAACTTCATAGCCGCAACCGACGTCAACTGCATAGCCGTGACCAAACTCGACGGCACGGCAAAGGGGGGCGCCGTCATCGGCATCTGCGACCAGTTCAAGATTCCGGTGAAGTATATCGGTATCGGCGAGCAGATAGACGACATGCAGATTTTCCGCCCGGTGGAGTTCGTGAAATCGCTCTTCGAGGGCGCGCTCACCAAGAACTGATAAAAGATGGCATTCGAGAAGCGACGCGTGGACGTCATCACCATGGGGTGCTCCAAGAACCTCGTCGACTCCGAGCGGCTTATGCGCCGACTGGAGGAGAAAGGGTACGCCATGTACCACGACGCGGAGGAACCGACGGGCGAGTACGTAGTGCTCAACACCTGCGGTTTCATCTGCGACGCCCTGGAGGAATCCATACAGATGCTCCTCTCGCTCGTGCAGCGCAAGGAGGCCGGGAATGTGGGCAAGATAGCCGTAATGGGCTGTATGTCCCAGCGTTACTTGGACCAACTCAAACCGGAGTTCCCCGAGGTGGACTATTGGTACGGCAAGTTCGACTGGGACGCTTTCACCGCAATGCTACCCGATGTATCCGGGGGACATAAGCCCGTCCCTGACTGGGACCGCACCATCACGACCCCGCCTCACTCGGCTTACCTGAAAATATCGGAAGGATGCAACCGCTTCTGTGCTTTCTGCGCCATTCCCCTCATCACAGGGCGGCACACGTCGCGCCCCGTGGAGGAGATACTCGACGAGGTGCGGGAGTTGGTTTCTCGCGGCGTCAAGGAGTTCAACGTCATAGCGCAGGACCTCTCTTCCTACGGCATGGACACGGCCGGCCGTCACCTTCTGCCCGAACTCATCGAGCGCATCTCCGACATCGAAGGAGTGGAATGGATACGCCTCCACTACGCCTATCCGGCTGATTTCCCGTATGATATACTCCGCGTAATACGCGAGCGGAAGAACGTCTGCAAATACCTCGACATAGCGCTACAACATATCTCCGACAACGTCCTGACGCGTATGCGACGCCACATCGGCCGCGAGGAAACACTTTCGCTTATCAAGAGGATTCGCGAAGAAGTGCCCGGCATCTGCCTGCGCACCACCCTTATGGTCGGCTTCCCCGGAGAGACGGAAGAGGATTTCGAAGAGCTGAAAGAGTTCGTCAGGGAGGCACGCTTCGACCGCATGGGATGCTTCGCCTATTCCGAAGAGCAGGACACTTACGCCGCACGCCATTACACCGACGACGTTCCGCAGGATGTAAAACAGCAACGCCGCGAGGAAATCGAGGAGATGCAACAGCGTATCGCCGGGCAGCTTAACTCGCAGCTCGTGGGACGGAAACTCAAGGTTCTCGTCGACGAAGTTTACCCCGACTACGCCATCGCCCGCACCGAGTTCGACAGCCCGGAGGTGGACTACGAAGTGACTGTCTACGGCGGAAGTCCCGTGGAGGGAGAGTTCATCGAGGTGGAAATCACCGACGTGGAGGAGGAAAACATCAACGCCAAAGCTCTCTGAACCGGGAATGAAAGGGAACGGATTCATACTGCGGACTCCCGGCGGTGAAATTCTTCAACGCGAAGACTGCCAACTCATCAGGGGAATACATCCGCGGGCTTTCGTCATGGTTCCTTTTGACTTCCACGAGGAGAACGTATGGTCGATGCCGATTACTTCCGTTAAGCAGGATGAATCCGCCGATGCAAATTGCCGTTACCCCTATCCCGACTCCGACACCACGGAGCGGGAACATTCCGCAATGGTACGCTCCGCCATTGCTTTCGCGGCCGCGAACCGGGGCAAGTGTATCATCAGCACTGTAACACGCCGTCCCGTTTCGCTCCCTCCGGAGGAACTTTTCGCACGGCTGGAAAAGCGCTATCCCACAGTCTGCACATTCCTTTTCAGCACAACGGCCACCGGAACATGGCTCGGCGCGACGCCGGAACTGCTTCTCGGCGGCGACGGAAAACGGCTCTTCACAATGTCGCTCGCAGGAACACGACCCGCCGGGACCGAAGGTGGTTGGGACGGCAAGAACCGCGAAGAGCAAGCCATCGTAACCCGCTTCATTACCGACACGCTGCGACGGCACGGGCTGTATCCTGAAGCAGGCGAACCCTTTAGCCGCCAGGCAGGACCCGTAGAACATCTTTGCTCAGAAATATCGGCCGAAATTCCTCACGGTTGGAGCATGGACAGCCTGCGTGAATTGCTCCGCGCACTCTCCCCCACTCCGGCGCTCGGCGGATTCCCGCGCCGTGAAGCATTGCGCTTCATCGCGGCTACGGAACGACATCAGCGCGGCTATTACGGCGGTTTCTTCGGCCTGATAGAATCCCCCTCACAATTCCGCCTCTATGTAAACCTGCGCAGCGGACGCCTCCGCGACGACGGCCGCGAGATAGCCCTCTTCACCGGCGGCGGGATAACCCCGCTCAGCCAGCCGCGGGAAGAATGGTTAGAAACGCGCCGCAAAGCCCGCACACTGCCCGACGCACTCTCATGACACATTTGTTCACCAAGTCCTGACGGGTGAAGTTCATGTCCTAAATCATAAACTTAAGCAACATTACAAGGGCGGGAGCGACGTGATAACAGGTTATCGGAGGGAATTTTGGCCTATTCTCAAAAAAAAATTAAAATTTTTCGGGAAAAATTTGTTGAATTACGATAAATAGATTAACTTTGCAGCGGAAACCAAAATACATTCGCATTGTGAACCTCAACAAAAACAAAATATCGGTAAACCTACTGTGCGTCTGCATCATCGCCCTGATAAGCATTACGGTGCTCTTCGGCCTCGGTGTCTTCACGCAAGGTTTCGTGGAAGGAATGAACGAAACCCGTGAGCCGATAGCCCACGACGACTATCTCTTCCTCACCGCCTCGTTCACCCCCGCTTCGATGGCCGAAACGCCCGACTCCATAATGGCGTCCGACGGCCATCGACTCCCCATCTTCACCGGCAAAGGGAGCGTCGGCGTCCCCATAGAGCGCATACAGGATTTCCCGCTCATATTGCTTGCCGTATGCGGTCTATTGACACTTGTAATCTTCATCTTCCTGCTCGTACAGTTCGTCAAGCTCATCGTCAACTTCAACCGCGGCCGCATTTTCGAGGTCAGGAACTGCCGTTACCTCTCGCGCATCGGAGTGTCGATGCTCGTCCTGGCCGTGCTCTCCATGTTCGTCAGCTACGGCAACTCGCAGATGATAATCGACGCCGCCGGAGGACTCAAGAACTATACTACCGTAAACTGGTGGGACCTCATCCCCTCCTCCGATTTCCTCGTAGGCCTGCTTGCGCTCCTGTTCGCACAGATATGGAAGCGCGGCATCGCGATAAAGAATGAAAATGAACTAACCGTTTAACCTTCAGCTCATTATATGGCGATAATCGTAAACCTGGACGTAATGATGGCTAAGCGGAAAATCTCGCTCGGCGAGCTTGCCGAACGCATGAGCATAACCCCGTCGAACCTCTCTATCCTCAAGACGGGGAAAGCCAAAGCCATACGTTTCTCCACCCTCAACAACATCTGCCGCCTCCTGGACTGCCACCCCGGCGACATCCTGGAATATGTCCCCGACGAGCCGGAAGCGGACGGGGCAACGCAGAAACTGCCATAACAGAAATTCCAACTAATAAACCTAAGATAGAAAAATGAATCGTCTGAACTATTTGTTAATGGCCCTCGCGCTGGGAACAGCCACGCTCCCCGTAATGGCAGAAGAACACCTCCACAGCCTTGACCTCAACAACGTCGACAAGTCTGTGAATCCGAAAGAAAACTTCTTTGACTACGTGACCAACGGCTGGCGCAAAAGCCATCCCCTGACCCCGGAATACGCCCGCTACGGCCAGTTCAACATCCTCAACGACTCGAGCAACAACCGCGTGCAGCGCATCGTCACCGGCCTCTCGGCCACAAACCCCGCTCCCGGCACCAACGCCTACAAAGTGGCCGCTATCTACGAGATGGCAATGGACTCCGTGCGCCGCAACCAGCTCGGCGCCGAACCCATCAAGCCGATGCTCCGCCGTATAGAGAACACCGGCAAAGAGGGCATGACCGACCTCTTCTATGAAATACAGAAACACTACGGGAGCCCCTTCATGGGTGTCGGCATCCAGGAAGACCTCAACAACTCCGCACAGTATGCCATGTACATAGGCAGCGGCGGCATGGGGCTCGGCGACCGCGACTACTATCTCAAAAACGACAAGGAGAACAAGAAAATACGCGAAGCTTACAAGAAGATGATGCACCGTATGCTCGTCCTTTCCGGCTACAGCAAAAAGGACGCCAACCGCATCGTCAAGAACGTTATGAAGATAGAGACGGCTCTGGCCGACTCCGCCCTTACCCGCGAAGAGAGCCGCAACATGCTCGCCATGAACAATCCCCGCACCATGGACTGGGTGAAGGCAAACTACCCCAATATCCCCTGGGACAACTTCTATAAGGCAACGATGGGACTCGACAATATCACCGACGTCATCGTGACCGAGCCCCGCAGCATGGCAGCCGCGAACAACCTCATGAAGTCTACCACCGACCGCGAGAAGAAAGACTACTACATCTGGCAGGTAGTCAAGGACGGCGCATCATGCCTGAGCGACGACTTCACCAACGCAGCCTTCGAGTTCTCCAAGGTAATGTCGGGCGTAGAGAAACAGCAACCCCGCTGGAAACGCGCCCTCGCAGTGACCGAAGGCAGCATGGGCGAAGCCATCGGCGAACTCTATGTGGAGGAATACTTCCCCGCTTCCTCAAAGGAATATATGGAAGGCCTCGTGGAGAACATCCGCACCTCGCTGGGCAAGCACATCCTCAACCTCCCCTGGATGTCCGACGAAACCAAACTCCGTGCCATCAACAAGCTCGGCGCCATCACGGTGAAAATCGGTTATCCCGACAAGTGGAAAGACTACTCCACACTCATCATCGACCCCTCCAAGAGCTACTACGACAACATGATGGCCGTAGGCGACTGGAAGATGCAGGAAGTACTCAACAAATGGGGCAAACCCGTTGACCGCACCGAGTGGGGCATGCTCCCGCAGACCATCAACGCCTACTACAACCCTCTGAACAACGAGATAGTGTTCCCCGCCGGAATCCTGCAGGCCCCGTTCTATGACCCCGCATCCTCCGACGCCGAGAACTACGGCGGCATCGGCGTGGTCATCGGCCACGAGCTGACACACGGATTCGACGACCAGGGCTGCATGTTCGACAAGGACGGCAACATGAAGAACTGGTGGACACCGGAAGACGCCCAGCGCTTCGCCACCCTGACACAGGGTCTCGCCAAGCAGTTCGACGAGGTGGAAATCCTCCCGGGACTCATGGCCAACGGCCAGTACACGCTGGGTGAGAACATCGCCGACCAGGGCGGCCTCCGCGTATCCATGACGGCTCTCGAAGACGCCTACAAACAGAAAGGCGAGGATATCAACGCCGACCGCATCGACGGCCTCACCCCCCGGCAGGCGTTCTACATGAACTACGCCAATATCTGGGCACAGAACATCCGCGACGAGGAAAAACGCGCCCTCACCGTCGGCGACGTACACTCGCTCTCCGAGAACCGCGTGAACGTGACGCTGCGCAACATCACCCCGTTCTTCCAGGCTTTCGACATCAAAGAGGGCGACAAGCTCTACCGTCCCGCCGAAGAGCAGATCATCATCTGGTAACGGCCACCCGCAGAGACGGCTTTTTTGAAAAATATTCAACATTACAGGATTGCCGGACACCACCGCCCGGCAGTCCTTGTTTTCTTTTTAAACCTATAACACAGAATTATGAACGAGACAAAAGAGACCAACCGTGAGTATGAGTTCCGCGGGCTGCAAATGAACGGATTCGCGATGATATTCTTCACCTTCATCCTCATACCCATCCTCATAGGCTTTTGCTGGGTCAGCGGCATGGACGAAGGGCTTGCCGCCGTGTGCTCTACCATTCTTGCCATCATCTTCGTACTGGGCACCATCGGCTACGTAGTGCAGCAACCCAACGAGGCGCGCGTCATGATTTTCTTCGGCAAATATGTGGGCACGCTCCGCAAGGAGGGCTACATGTGGGTCAACCCCTTCGTCAGCCGCAAGAAGCTCTCGCTGCGTATCCGCAACATGGACATCGATCCCATCAAGGTCAACGACAAGGTGGGTAACCCGGTGCTCATCGGCATGGTACTCGTATGGAGGATAAAGGACACCTACCGCGTGGTCTTCGACCTCGACTCGCAGTCGCTCGGAGCCGCGGGAGGCATCAACAACGCAGCCCTCGAACACTTCGTGCGCATACAGAGCGACGCCGCCTTGCGCGAAGTCACCGGGCAGTTCGCATACGACAAAACCACCGAACACGACGAGGAACTCACCCTGCGCGACGGCGGCGATGAAATCAACGAACTTCTTGAGCGCAAAATCAACGAGCGCCTCGCCATGGCCGGCATCGAGGTAGTGGAAGCGCGCCTCAACTACCTTGCCTACGCACCGGAAATCGCGGCGGTAATGCTCCGCCGCCAACAGGCGGCAGCCATCATCACGGCACGCGAAAAGATAGTGGAAGGCGCGGTATCTATGGTAGAAATGGCGCTCTCTGACATCGAGAAGCGCGGCATAGTACGCCTTTCGGAAGAGAAGAAAGCCGACATGGTGGGCAATCTCCTCATGATACTATGCAGCGACGACGCCGCCCAGCCCGTTATCCCCACCAAAGCCTGAAACGAGCTTCCGTCACATAAATTACATAAATCACATCCATCACAATCTCAAACTCCCGTAGTCCAAGGCCTGCGCTCCGTTCGCAGGCCTTACTTTTTCCAGAAGACGGGCATGAACCAAAGGAGGATTGTGTAGAGTTCGAGACGCCCTATCAGCATTATCAGCGAAAGCACCCATTTGCCGGCATCCGGCACCATCATATAGTTGCCCCCTATCCCGGTGGCTTCCGTCCCCAACCCCGTATTGGAGATACATGACAGGGCACAGAAGAAGCTGTCGGCCAACGGCATCCCCAACAGGATAAGCACCGTTCCTCCCATGAATATCACGGCCACATAGAGGAACAGGAAGCCTAACACTTTGGCTACCAGGGTTGTGGGCGTCCCTTTGCCGTTCATGGAGATTGTAGTGACGGCATTGGGGTGCATGAGCTTGTAAAACTCGTTTTTCAGGAATTTTATCATCACGATGACACGGTCTATCTTCGCGCCGCCCGAAGTGCTTCCCGCACATGCCCCGACGAACATCATCAATGTCATTACCACAGTGGCGAGGGCACCCCAATCCTTGAAGTTAGGCTCCGTAAGTCCGGTGGATGAAAGGATGGAGACGGCCTGGAAAAGTGGCGAAATGGTAAGGTCTTTCACGCTCCGCGCCTCGTGGTTGATAACGATATTTATGCAGAGAAGCACATAGCATACTGCAACTATCCCCAGATACCATTTAAAGGTATCGTTGCGCAGCGTGGTTCGGAACTCCCCGTGTATCATCTTGTAAATCAAGGCGAAGTTGACGCCGCCCAGGAACATGAACACTGTGGCCACTATCTTTATATAAAGCGAGGTGCCCACAACCTGCGACATGTCGGAAGTGGCGAAACCTCCCGTCGACATCGTTGACAGCCCGTAGCACACGGCGTCGAAGAAGTCCATGTCCGAGAAGCAGAGGAATACTATCAGCAGCGTTGTCAGCGCCAGGTAAACCATCCACAGCGACTTGGCGGTAGAGGATACGCGCGGGCGCAGCTTGTCGTGCGTAATGCCGGTCACCTCCGCGTTGAAGAGCTGTATACCGCCCTGATAGTTGAGCATCGGCACCACGGCAAGGGTAAACAGGATGATACCCATACCCCCTATCCACTGCACCACGCAGCGCCACAGCAGAATCCCTTTAGGCACACCTTCGAGCGTGGCCAGCACCGAAGCACCGGTGGTAGTGAAGCCCGATATTGTCTCGAAAAACGCGTCGGTCACGGAGAGGTGGGTACCGCTCATCAGGAAGGGGAGCATCCCGAAGAGCGACATTATGATCCACGTCAAGCCGGTCAGCAGTATGGCCTCGCGCTTGCGCATGTCGCGGTTGCGGGGGCGTATGTTCACCAGCCCCACTCCCGTAACGAGCGTCACCAGGGCGGCATACAGGAAATCTACCGCCACCTTTTCATGCAGGATGAAGCTCACGACCATAGGTATGAGCATGAAGGCCGTCTCTATGAGCAGCAGGAACCCGAGCACCTTGAGCAGCATCAGGAAATTGATGTACGAATACTTGCGTAGCTCAGGCGGCTTCCGGTTGAAGAGGCCGCGCTTTTTCCTTGTTGTCACCCTACTGCCTGCCATACCTCTCCCTTAATAAAACCATTTCTCTATCTTATGGATAAACCCGTGGAGGCAGAAAACCACCACATAGTCGCCTTCCTGTATCTGCGTGCTTCCGTTCACGAGGTAGCACCGGCCGTCGCGCACCAGGGCAGCCAGCGTCATTTCAGACGGGAGCCTCAGCTTGCGCACCGGCTCGCGCGTTATCTTGGCGTTCTTCTTGACCAGCAGTTCCCCCGCGTCTGCGTTCGCCAGCGAGAGGCATTTGGCGTTCTCCTCGTCGGCATCGAGAAGCAACTGGAAGATATAGCTCGACGCCAGCAGCTTCTTGTTTATTATAGTACCGATATTGAGGTTCTCGGCCTGCGAGATGAATTGCAGGTTCTCGACATTGGCCACGGTCTTGGGCACCGTAAACTCCTTGGCGGTCATGCAGGCCAGGATATTGGCTTCCGAGGAATCGGTCAGCGCCATGAAAGCGTCGTATTGCGAAGTATTGTTCTCGCGCAGCACATCCACGTCCAGGCCGTCGCCGCACACTATCTCGCAGTCGGGCAACATCGTGGCCAGATGCTCGCACTTGTCGCGGTCTTCGTCTATGATTTTTATATGGTATTTGTCGTGATAAACCGTAGCGAAGCGTTCGGCTATGTCGCTGCCGCCGATTATCATGAGCCGCTTCATGGAGCGCTTGCGTTTGCCGCAAAGGGTGCGGACATTCTCTATGAACTGCGGCGTAGTTACGAAGTAAAGCATGTCGCCGGGCTCAATGAAGTCGTTGCCGCGCGGTATGATGGTCTCGTTATTGCGCTTTATGGCCACGATATTGAACTTCGCCGTACCGGGGATGTCTTTTATCTGTTTCCCTTCCAGGTCATTGTCTTGTGTGAGCCTTACCCCTATCAGCAGGAGTTGCCCGTTATGGAGTTCGCCCCAATAGCGAGCCCAGTTATGGCGCAGCGACACGTCTATCTCAAGAGCGGCCAGGTGTTCCGGGTAAATCAGGGTGTCGGCGCCTATCTCTTTGAGCACCTTGCGGTTGTCATCGTCAAGGAACTCGGCGTTGTCTATACGCGCCACCGTCTTCTTGGCGCCGAGCTTCTTAGCTATTGAGCACGCAGTTATGTTACGCGTCTCGTAAGGGGTGACCGCTATATAGAGGTCGGTGTCAGAGATTCCCATGTCGCGCATGGTCTCGAGCGAGGATGCCGAGCCGTTCCACGTCATCAGGTTATAGTTGGCGTCGATAATGTCGAGGCGGCGTTGGTCGCTGTCTATCAGGATTATGTCCTGGTCTTCGTTGGAGAGCATCTTGGCGAGGTGCGTCCCCACCTCCCCGGCTCCGGCTATGATTATCTTCATTGCAGCGGACGGGTTATCTGTGCCACAATATCTGCCACGCCATATCCGCACAGCTTCTTGAGCTGCTCCACGGTACCTTGGTGTACCCACTTGTCGCCGACTCCGAGACGCACCACGGGTATTGTTCCGAAGCCGTTCTCGGTGAGGGAACGGGTCACCGCAGCGCCGAGGCCGCCGGTAGTGCTTCCGTCTTCGAGGGTAATGATACGTTTGTGGGTAGAGGCAACTTCGCGGAGCAACTCTCCGTCGATGGGTTTCAGCCACACCATATCGTAGACATCGGCCTTGACACCTTGTTCGACAGCGAGTTCCGCAGCTTTCAGTGCGTCGTTTCCTTCGGGACCTATTGAGAGCACGGCCACGTCGGCGGTGCCGTCGCCCGCTATGCGTTCCCCTTTGCCGACCTCTATCGGCCGCATCGGCGTTTTCCAGTCGGGGGTCGTCGCCTTTCCCCGCGGATAACGTATGGCCAGCGGGCCGTCGAGTTCCAGCGAGGTGCGCATCAGGTTGCGCAGCGCCTCTTCGGTGCGCGGCGAAGCTATCTTCATTCCCGGGATGCATGAGAGGTAAGCGAGGTCGAAGAGGCCGTGGTGCGTCACGCCGTCCTCCCCCACTATTCCGGCGCGGTCGATGCAGAAAGTCACCGGCAGCCCTGCGATGGCCACATCGTGGATTATATTGTCATAGGCGCGTTGCAGAAAGGAGGAGTATATCGCCACGAAAGGACGTTTTCCGGCCGAAGCGAGTCCTCCGGCGAAGGTTACGGCATGACCTTCGGAGATTCCGACGTCGAACGCGCGCGCGGGGTATTTCTTCAGCATGAGGTTCATCGACGTGCCCGACGGCATTGCCGCCGTTATTCCCATCACGCGCTCGTCTTGGTCGGCCAACTCCACCAGGGTATTACCGAAAACCTGCTGCCACAGCGGCGGTTCCCCTTCGGTAGGTTTCTTAAGCCTCTCGCCGGTCTCGGGGTCGAATTTACCGGGTGCGTGCCACGTCGTCGGGTTCTTCTCGGCCTCCTCGAAGCCCTTCCCTTTCACGGTGCGGATATGCAGGATGCGCGGTCCCTCCATATCCTTGATTTCGTTGAGCACGCGGACAAGGCGCGGCAGGTCGTGGCCGTCTATCGGGCCGAAGTAGCGGATGTTCAGCCCCTCGAAGATGTTCTGTCGCTGCGAGATGAAAGCCTTGAGCGAGTTGTTAAGGCGCAACAGGAGGCCGCGGCGGTTCTCGTTGATAAGGCCGTGGCGCTTGAAGAAGTTATATGTCTTGAAACGCCAGCGGTTGTAACCGGCCGACGTCGTGAGTTCAGTAAGGTAACGGTGCAGCGCCCCCACGTTGTCATCTATCGACATATCGTTGTCGTTCAGGATGATAAGCAGGTTGTTCGGGTTGTTAGAGACGTTGTTAAGCCCCTCGAAGGCCAGTCCGCCGCTTATCGATGCGTCGCCTATCACGGCCACGGTCTTTCGGTCGCGGTTCTCGGGGGTATTGCGGTCGGCGATGGCCATACCGAGGGCGGCGGAAATGGAATTGGAGGCGTGCCCGGCCATAAAGGTGTCGTAGGGGCTCTCCATCGGGTTCGGGAAGCCCGATAGGCCGCCGAGCGTGCGGAGCGTGGAGAAGCGCTCCTGACGGCCGGTCAGCAACTTATGGGCGTAAGCCTGGTGTCCGACGTCCCACACTATGCGGTCGTCGGGAGTATTGAAAACGTAATGGAGTGCGACGGTAAGCTCCACGGCGCCCATCGACGAGGCGAAGTGTCCGGGATTCACCGAGAGGGTTTCTATGATTTTCTGACGGAGTTCCGCGGCCACGGTTTCGAGCCGGTCGGCGGGGAGCTTGCGGAGGTCGGCCGGGCTTTGGATGGCGGGGAGCAACGGTTCCCCGGACGCCGCCTGCGGATTGTCAACGCTTGTTTTTGTCATTTCTGATGAATTTTTTCCATAAGGGGACAAACACAATGCCACCGGATATGGCCACAACCAATAAATTGTAGAGGGTTACGCCGCGGGCCACGAGCATATAAACGCACAGACCCACCCAAACCAGGGCAAGCAGGCACAATCCTATATATTTGACAATGTCCATAACCAACTGCGAAATTACTCAAAAATCCCCAAACCGCCAAGTCCCCGCCCAAAAATTTATCATCCGCCCCGGCCTCGCGCCGTCATTTTACCACCTTAATACGCGGCCGGATTTGGCGGGGTGGAGAATTATTTGTAATTTTGTGCTTGTTTTTAAATCGTTTTTATGAAGATTGCTATTATCGGAACCGGTTATGTCGGGCTCGTCACCGGCACCTGTTTCGCCGACATGGGTATCTCCGTCACTTGCGTGGACGTCGATGCCGATAAAATAAACCGCCTCAAACGTGGCGAAATCCCTATCTACGAGCCGGGTCTCGAGGATATGGTGACACGTAACCACAACTCGGGGCGCCTCGACTTCACCACCGACCTCTCGGAGGTCATCGACGACGTGGAGGTCATCTTCTCGGCCGTGGGAACGCCGCCCGATGAGGACGGCTCCGCCGACCTCGGCTATGTGCTTGACGTGGCGCGGCAGATAGGGTCGCTAATGGAAAAATATGTGCTCGTGGTCACAAAAAGCACCGTCCCCGTGGGCACCGCCGTCAAGGTGCGCGAAGCCATCCTGGAGGAGCAGCGCCGCCGCGGAGTGAAGATAGACTTCGACGTGGCCTCGAACCCCGAGTTCCTGAAAGAAGGAGCCGCCATCAAGGACTTCATGAGCCCCGACCGCGTGGTGGTAGGCGTGGACTCGCCGCGCGCGCGGAAGATTATGCAGAAGCTCTACCGCCCGTTCCTCCTTTCCTCCGACCGTATGCTTTTCACCGACATCCCGTCGGCCGAGATGATAAAGTATGCAGCCAACGCCATGCTGGCCACCCGCATTTCATTTATGAACGACATAGCCAACCTCTGCGACATGGTAGGCGCCAACGTCAACATGGTACGCAAGGGCATAGGCGCCGACCACCGCATCGGCACCAAGTTCCTATACCCGGGTTGCGGCTACGGCGGTTCCTGCTTCCCCAAGGACGTCAAGGCCATAATACGGACCGCCGCCCAGCATGGCTATGACATGCGCGTGCTACGCGCCGTGGAGGAGGTCAACGAAAGCCAGAAGTCGTTGTTATTCAAGAAATTGCTAAAGCACTACGGCGGCAGCGTCGAGGGCAAGGCCGTTACGCTGTGGGGGCTGGCCTTCAAGCCGGAAACCGACGATATGCGCGAGGCACCGGCGCTCGTCCTCATAGACCTGCTTCTCCGGCACGGCGCCACGGTGCGCGTCTACGACCCGATAGCGATGCAGGAATGTCGCCGCCGCATCGGCGACACGGTGACCTACTGCCCCAATATGTACGAGGCCGCTCTCGACTCGGACGCCCTCATGCTCGTCACGGAATGGAAGGAGTTCCGCGTACCCTCCTGGAACGTCATCCACAAATCCATGCGCACTCCGGTGGTATTCGACGGCCGCAACATCTACGACCGCACTGAACTCGAAAGCGACGGCTTCACTTATTACGCACTCGGCAAATGACACACCTTAACTACTATGGCTGAAAAGATTTTACTTTGCCTTTGCCACATGAGCGGCAAAGAACAGGATTATATAAACGAAGCGTTCGCCGACAACTGGGTTGTGCCGCTGGGCCCGAACGTCACCGGCTTCGAGCAGGACCTGGAGCGCTTCACCGGCGGCGGCAAGAAGATAGCTGCCGTCTCGGCCGGCACGGCGGCGCTGCATCTCGCGCTCATCCTCGCAGGTGTGGAACGCGACGACGAGGTCATCTGCCAGTCGATGACCTTCTCCGCCTCCGCCAACCCGGTGGCTTACCAGGGAGCACGGCCGGTATTCGTCGACAGCGAGCCGCTTACGTGGAACATGAGCCCCGACCTCCTGGAAGAGGCCATACGGGACCGCATCGCCAGGACGGGACGCAAGCCGAAAGCCATCGTCGTGGTGGACCTTTACGGTATGCCGGCACAGATGGACCGCATCTGCGAGATAGCCGACCGCTACGG
>ERZ791923.961-NODE-961-length-35059-cov-15.432665_pt1 | contig 35059 bp, 33 predicted proteins | sample MGYA00510133_ERZ791923 | MGnify/ENA primary metagenome ERZ791923 (study PRJEB30046, sample SAMN00792106) | human gut metagenome | study: EMG produced TPA metagenomics assembly of the A metagenome-wide association study of gut microbiota in type 2... | reverse complement strand
ACAATTAAAATATATTCTAATTAAATCAAATAGAATTTACTTTTTTAATTGACGTTTGAATTAAAGATTGAATTTTTATTTTGTAGATATTTACAATCCTATTAAAAAATGGTATAATTTGGAAGTGACTATTTATGTTTTTTTGAAAGGAGTATTTACCATATGGAAATTGACAACAAAAATTTAGCCGAAACATTTTCAGCTAGTTCAAATGATTCCGATCCATCTATTGGAGAAATACGGAAAAAAATCAAACATAAAAAAAGCAATAACGATGTGACTACCTATAAAGTTGTTGCACACATTATGGCTAATAAAAAAATAAAATTATTAGATAAAACATTATCTAAAGCAGAAATAGACTTTATAAAAAGTAATTTTTGTAAATAATTTTTATTTTTTGAAAGTGCATATGTCAAAATCCAAAAAAACACATATGCACTTTTTTTATGTCAATTTTCCTTGATATTTAACCAAAAATATTATATAATGCCATAGAAAGAATTATAAATATAAAAAGTTTATACCTTTAGGAAGGAATGAAATCAAAAATGGAAAAAGTTGAAATTGGCAAAGTCTACCGTCATTTTAAAGGAAACTACTATTTTGTAGAAAACATAGCCTATGACTCGGAAACAACCGAAAGAATAGTCGTTTACAAACCATTATATGAAAGAGAAGATAAAAAAACACTTTGGGTAAGACCTGAAAAAATGTTTTTATCAGAAATTTCCACAGAAAGACCAGATAATATAACTGGACAAACACATAGATTTGAAATAGTAAAAGAAATTGAAAAAAATTATATAAATTAAATTTTAGGAGGCAAAAATGATAGATATCAAATTTTTAAGAGAAAATCCTGATGTTGTAAAACAAAACATCAAAAACAAATTTCAAGACGAAAAACTAATATTAGTTGACGAAGTTATTGATTTAGACGTAAAAAACAGAGAAGCAAAATTAAATGGAGACAATCTAAGAGCAGAAAGAAAATCTTTAAGTGCAGAAATTGGTGGACTTATGAAACAAGGCAAAAAAGAAGAAGCAGAAAGCATAAAAGTAAAAGTTCAAGAAATAAATGCACAACTTGAAGAGAACGAAAAATTAGAAGCAAAATATGCAGAAGAAATAAAATCAAGAATGATGAAAATACCAAATATTATGGACCCATCTGTTCCAATTGGTAAAGACGACAGCGAAAATGTAGAAGTTCAAAGATTTGGTGAACCAGTTGTTCCAGATTACGAAATTCCATATCATGCAGACATTATTGCAAGATTTAATGGAATGGACAAAGAATCTGCAGGACGTACAAGTGGCGTTGGTTTCTACTACCTAATTGGTGATGTTGCAAGGCTTCATGAAGCAATGCTTGCATATGCCAGAGATTACATGATTAACAACGGTTTCACATATGCTATACCACCATTTATGATTCGTAGTGATGTTGTAACTGGTGTTATGAGTTTTGAAGAAATGTATGATATGATGTACAAAATTGAAGGTGAAGATCTATATTTAATTGGTACTTCTGAACACTCAATGATTGGTAGATTTAAAGACCAATTAATCAAAAAAGATGAACTTCCAATTAGCATGACATCATACTCTCCATGTTTCAGAAAAGAAATCGGTTCACATGGTCTAGAAGAAAGAGGTTTATACCGTGTTCATCAATTTGAAAAACAAGAAATGATAGTTTTATGCGAACCAGAAGATTCTATGAACTGGTACAATAAAATGTGGAAATTAAGTGTTGATTTATTTAGAAGTTTCAATGTTCCAGTAAGACAACTTGACTGTTGTTCTGGAGATTTAGCAGATTTAAAAGTTAAATCTTGTGATATTGAAGCTTGGAGTCCTAGACAAAAGAAATACTTTGAAGTTTGTAGTTGTTCTAACTTAGGAGACGCTCAAGCAAGACGTTTAGGAATTCGTGTTAAGAGTGAAAAAGGAAACTATTTCTTACATACATTAAATAATACAGTTGTCGCTACTCCAAGAGGACTAATTGCAGTATTAGAAAACAACTACAATGAAGATGGAAGTGTTACTGTTCCAGAAGTTTTAAGACCTTACATGGGCGGAACTGAAAAAATTCTTCCAAAAAAATAAATGAGACAAGTGGGACAGTGCAAAATTTTGTGCCTTGATAGACTTGATAGAAAGGAATGTCAATAAATATGATAGTAAATAATCCAAAATTTGAAGTATCAGCAGTAAAACCTGCTCAATATCCAAAAAATAATTTACCAGAAATCGTTTTAGTTGGTAAATCCAATGTTGGAAAATCAAGTTTTATAAACACCATGATAAACAGAAAAAAACTTGCTAGAACAAGCAGTGAACCTGGAAAAACAAGACAAATTAATTTTTATAATATTGACGAAAAATTTTATTTTGTTGATTTACCTGGATATGGATACAGTAAAATGTCTAAAAAAGAACAAGAACAAGTTGGTAAATTTATTGAGCAATATCTATTTAATAGAGAACAAATTTCTTTGATTATCTTTTTAGTAGATATTCGCCACTCACCTACTGAAAATGATAAACTTATGTACGATTATGTTATTCGTTCCGGTTTACCTTGTATGATTTTAGCAAATAAAGCTGATAAAATTGCTGTTACAAAAGTTCCAGATGTAGCTGGCAAATTGCAAAAAACTTTAAATCCAATTGGTGATATTCCTACTTTTCCATTTTCTTCTGAAAGAAAAATTTATATGGATGATGTATGGAATGAAATTGAAAAATATATTTAAAAAAACGGGATTAGGGGACGGGTCTTCAATCCCGAATTTTTTTATTAAATATTTCTAAATGTATCAATATACAAAAAAATTCGGGATTGAAGACCCGTCCCCTAATCCCGTTTTTTTAGCAACAACATTTTCTTTTTTTATCTTTCTTTCTATTACAAATTAGTAATATAATAGATAAAATTAAAAGTAATCCCAAAACAACTGCTAAAACTATTATTGCTCCAAAAGATGCTACTATTTCAGATGCTATTGCCACTGCACCAACTAGTAGTCCAATAACAAATGATAGTGCTATTGCTAATATTACAGTTATAATTCCAAAGCATTTATTGTTATTGCATCTATCTTCTTTTTTGTCATAGCAAAATACTTCTTGTGGCTCCATAAAAGTCACCTCCTGCATAACACTTTTATTTGATGTGTTATACTATATATTATGTTGGACATAAGAAAAAGATGTCAATTTTCGACATCTTTTTCTGTTAACATTCAAATTGTTATTATAATTGTTGTATTTTAGACCAATTTAACAACATCCACACTGGTTCATTCATTTTCTATTTTCTTTGTTATCATTTTCAAAGCCTTTTCTCTTGGAACCATAACAATATGTCCACAACCTTGGCATTTCAATTTAAAATCTACACCAACTCTGGTTATTTCCCACAATTTACTTCCACAAGGATGTTGCTTTTTAGTTCTAACAATATCTCCAATATTATAATCCATTTCAAATCACCTCAAGATAACTTTTCCGACAAATTTCTACATAAATCATGAGACAAATTTGCACTGTTCCTATTGTCTCAAACGTCTATCTATCTCTTCTTTTCCAAGAACTTGCATAATTTCATACAAATCAGGTGTATTAGTTCTCTTTGTTAAGGCAACTCTTAGAACTGTACTAACATCACCAACATGTGCTATATACATTCCTGGATTTGCTTTAAATTCTTTAACTTCTTTTGCATAACCCATTTCACCTGCTAGTTCTTTTATTTTATCAAACCAAGTTTGTTTATCGTCATTTTCATCATAATATTTTTCAACATATAATTTTAATATTTTTTCAATTGACTCTTTATCATTAATTACTTGGAATGGATATTCTTCTTCATTTTTGTCAAATAATTCATTATACATATATTCAACATTTTCCTTAACATCTGACCATTTTGATATATCTTTTCTTGGCTTTTTGTTTCCTCTTTCTATTCCAAAAACTTTTAAAGCATATTCTTTATCTTTTAAGATTTCTGCTAATTCTTGGTCATATTTTGATGACCAATTTAAAGCATTTTCATATACTTCTTCTGCAGACATTTTTGATATTACTGTTTTTGATACATCTAATAATTTAACCATATCAAATAATGCCCCACTAACACTCATTTTATTTAATTGTAATTGGAATTCATCCATTGATTTATCTGGGTTTGCTCTTCTCCAATTTTCAAATGTAGAATTTGCAATATTCATTAAATATTCTTTTACCGCTTCTGCTGGAATACCTTCTTCTGCATAGTAACTTACAGCAGCCTCTGCATCTTTTCTTTTACTTAATTTTCTTTTATTTCCATTATCATTTTTCATGATTGGTGCAATATGTGCATATTTAGGCGCTTTAAATCCTAATTCATGGAATAATTGCAAATGTAATGGAACTGAAGATAACCATTCATCTCCTCTTATAACATGTGTTGTATGCATTAAGTGGTCATCAACTGCATGTGCAAAGTGATATGTTGGTAAACCATCAGCTTTTATTATAACTATATCTTGGTCATTTTCTGGGAAATCAACCTTTCCTTTAATTACATCATGATGTTGTATTTTTCTGTCTTCTCTTCCTGGAGATTTAAATCTGACTATATAGTTTTCACCATTTTGGATTCTTTTTATAGCATCTTCAACAGTTACAGTTCTACATTTTGCCCATACACCATAATATCCAGGTCTGATTTTTGCAGCCTCTTGTTTTGCTCTTATTTCTTCTACATCTTCAGGTGTACAGAAACATGGATATGCTTTACCTTGTTCAATTAAGTATTTTGCATATGCTTGGTAAATTTCTTTTCTTTGACTTTGTTTATATGGTCCATAATTTCCTTTTCCCTCATCTTCAGAAATCATTCCTTCATCTGGTTCGATTGCAAAATCTTTTAAAGAACTTACTATTCCAGATACTGCATTTTCAACTTCTCTTTTTTGGTCTGTATCTTCAACTCTTAAGAAAAATACTCCATTTGTTTGTGAAGCCAATTTCCTTGCTATTAATGATTGGTATAAACCTCCAATATGTACAAATCCAGTTGGACTAGGAGCAAATCTTGTTACTATTGCTCCTTCTGGTAAATCTCTTTCTGGATATTTTTCTTCATAATATGATATTTCCTTTGCATCTGGAAATATTAAATTTGCTAAATCTTTATAATCCATTTTTCATTCTCCTCTTAAATGATATTTTTATCTTTCTAATTCTTCTTTTTCCTTTGGTTTTCTTCCTCTATTGTCTCTTTTTGCAATCAACATTCTACCATTTTGTCTTTTTTCTTTTTTATCAACTTCTATTATTAATTTAATTACTTCATCATTACTAATATTAGGATATGTTTTTCTTAATTTCTTTTTTATCTCATTTGGTGTCAAATTCATATTATTTCTTACTATTTGTAATTTAGAATTTTCCATAAATTTTCCCCTTTGCAATACATTTTATACTTCCATAATAATTGGTATTATCATAGGATTTCTCTTTGTTTTAGAGAAAATATAATCTCTTAGATTTTCTCTAACTGTTGACTTAATAGTTGACCAGTCTCTTATTCCTTTTTCCTCACATTTTCCAATTTCATGTCTAACAACATTTTTTACATCATCCATTAAGTTTTCTGATTCTCTAACATATACAAAACCTCTTGAAATAACATCAGGTCCTGCAACTACTTCACCTGTTGAAGAATCCATTGTTAAAACAATAACAATTAAACCATCTTGTGATAAATGTTGTCTGTCTCTTAAAACAATATTTCCAACATCTCCAACACCAAGTCCATCAACTAAAACTCTACCATTTGGAACCATTCCACCTAATTTGATGTCATTTTCGTCTAATTCAACAATTCTACCATTTTCCATCATAACAATGTTTTTTGCTGGAATTCCCATTAATTGTGCTGTTTCTGCATGTGCTTTTAATTGTCTGTATTCACCATGAACTGGTATAAAGAATTTTGGTTTTGCAAGTGCAAATATCAATTTTTGTTCTTCTTGGCAAGCATGTCCTGAAACGTGAACATCTGCTAATGCACTATATACAACCTCTGCACCTATTTGCATTAAATCATCAATTACCTTTGAAACTGATTTTTCATTTCCTGGTATTGGATTTGCAGAAATTATAACTAAATCATTTGGTGTAATTTTAACTTTTCTATGGTCACCTGCTGCCATTCTTGTTAATGCAGACATTGTTTCACCTTGGCTACCTGTTGTTATAATTACAAGTTGTTCATCATTATATGTTGACATTGTGTCTATATCAATAAATATATCGTCTGGACAATCTATATATCCAAGCTCTTTTGCAGTTGAAATCATATTTATCATACTTCTACCACATATTGCAATTTTTCTGTGATATTTTACTGCTGAACTTACTATTTGTTGAACTCTGTGTACATTTGATGCAAATGTTGCAACAACAATTCTCTTTGTACATCCATCAAATAACTCGTCAAATACTGGTCCTATTGAACTTTCGGACATTGTAAATCCTTTTCTTTCTGCATTTGTACTATCTGACATTAATGCTAAAATACCTTCATTTCCAAGTTCTGCAATTCTTCCAAGGTCCATAATTTTTCCATCTATTGGTGTGTAATCAACTTTAAAGTCACCTGTGTGTAAAATTGTTCCAACTGGTGTTTTTATTGCTAGCATTACTGAATCTGGTATACTATGTGTACTTCTGATAAATTCAACCTCAAAATATTTACCAAATTTTATTTTTTGTCCTTGTGTTACTTCAACTAATGTTGAACTTCTTAAAATTCTATGTTCTTCTAATTTATTTCTTATCAATCCCATTGCTAGTTTTGGTGCATATACTGGGATATTTATTTGTTTTAATAAATATGGCACACTTCCTATATGATCTTCGTGTCCGTGTGTTATTATTAATCCTTTAATTTTCTCTTCATTTCTTTGTAAATATGTGATATCTGGTATAACTAAATCTACTCCAAGCATATCGTCATCTGGGAATGATAAACCACAGTCAACTACTATTATTTCATCATCATATTCAAATACTGTAATGTTTTTTCCAACTTCGTGAAGTCCTCCTAGTGGAATTATTTTTAATTTTGGTTTTTTGAATATCATTTCATTTTTTCTTGTTTTTCTTTCTGCTATTGCACTTTCTCCTCTTACTACAAGTTCTTTTGATTCTACACTTTCTTGTAATTTATTTTCTCTTGTTTTTCGTGTATTTCTTACATTTCTCGTTCTTCTAACATTTTTTGTATTCTCATTTACTTCTGTTTTTTCTTCTTTTATTCCCCTTCTTGGCATTCTTGTATTTTTTGCCTCTCTTGATGTTCTTGATTTTTTTACAGTACTTACTGTTTGTTCTTTATTTTCTACTGTTTCTTTTTTATTTTGTACCCTTTTATTTGTATTTCTTCTTGGTACTCTTGGCTTTTTTTCTATTTTATTTTCTTCTTTTTCTTCTGCCATAATATTCCTCTCTTTCTTTGTTTTTAGGATCTTTCGTTTTATCCTTTTTATATTCAATTTTAATAAATCCGTTATTGGTTTAAAGTTTTTTCATTGTTTAATAATATGTATTTTTCAGCATATAAAAATACATCTATACATCTAAAAATTTATTTTTTCTTTTGTTTTATTTTTTGTCCGTTCTCTTTTTTCTTCTCTTTAAACTTTTGGGTTTTATAAAATCTCATTCTTGTGCCCTCTTGGCAACATCTTGGTTATTATACTATATTTTCCTGAAATTGTCAAACGTATATTATGTACACTGTTTATAAATAAATTCGCAATTTTATAATTGTTGGCAATATCTAATTTTTAAAATATAAAAAGTGCCCTTTTAAGGCAATTTTCTAATCAAATTTCACCTTAAAAAGACACTTATTTACTTAAAATTATTTTAATTGATTCATAACTTCTTCTGCAAAGTTTTCTTCTTTTTTCTCGATTCCTTCACCTTTTTCGAATCTAGCAAATGCAACAACATCTGCATCTTTTTCACTTAATAATTGTGAAACTTTTTTGCTTGGATCTTTAACAAATGCTTGGTCTACTAAGCAGATTTCTTCATAGAATTTTCCAATTCTACCTTGAACTATTTTTTCTGCTATTGCTTCTGGTTTACCTTCATTCATTGTTTGAATTTTTAAGATTTCCATTTCTTTTGCTACTCTTTCTTCTGGAACTTCTTCTCTTCTTACAAATTCAGGTCTAGCAGCAGCAATTTGCATGCATATGTCTTTTGCAACTTCTTCAGTTCCTTTAGCCATATTTACTAAAACTGCGATTTTTCCATCACCATGGATATATTTTGCAACTAATCCTTCTGATTCAAATCTTACAAATCTTCTAATTGATAAGTTTTCACCTATTGTTGCAATTTTTCCAACTAATGCTTCTTGAACTGTTTTTCCTTCTTCAAATTCTGCAGGTGAAGCCAATAATGTTTCAACATCTGCTGGGTTTTTGTCAACTATTTGTTTTGCAACATCCATAACAAATGTTTTGAATTCTTCATTTTTTGCAACAAAGTCTGTTTCTGAGTTTACTTCTACAACTGCTCCTACTTTTCCATCTTCTGAAATATATGCTTCAACTAATCCTTCTGCTGCAACTCTTCCTGACTTTTTAGCAGCTTTTGCAATTCCTCTTTCTCTTAAAAGTTCCATTGCTTTTTCCATATCTCCATCAGTTTCTGTTAAAACTTTTTTACAGTCCATCATTCCTGCACCTGTTTTTTCTCTTAATTCTTTTACTAAACTTGCTGTAACCATCTTTTATTTTCCTCCTTATATTTTATTTTTGATACAATATATATCAAAACATTTAACTATATTCATAATATAAAAAGCAAGCCTATTCCCGTCCGAATATTTTCGAACGAGCGTTGCTCGCTCTTTCTTTTTAATTATTTATAAATTTTTAATTATTTTTCTTCGCTATCTGCTACTACTTCTTCTATTGAAGTTGGTTCTTCTGAAACTTCTTCAGCAACTTCTTCTGCTTCGAAACTTTCACCTTGTCTACCTTCAATGATTGCATTTGCCATAACGTCTGTTATTAATTTAACTGCTCTTATAGCATCATCATTTCCTGGTATAGCATAATCTACTTCTTCTGGATTGCAGTTTGTATCTACTAATCCGATTACTGGAATTCCTAATTTTTTAGCTTCTAATACTGCTATATGTTCTTTTTTAGGATCTACTAAGAATATAACTCCTGGTATTTCTTCCATGTTTTTGATTCCACCTAAGTTTCTTTCAAGTTTTTCCATTTCTTTCTTTAATAAGATTACTTCTTTTTTAGGTAGTACTTCAAATGTACCATCTTCTTGCATTTTTTCTAAATCTTTTAATCTTTGTACTCTTGTTCTGATTGTATCGAAGTTTGTTAACATTCCTCCTAACCATCTTTGGTCAACATAGTACATTCCTGATTTTTCTGCTGCTTCTTTAACACATTCTTGTGCTTGTTTTTTAGTTCCTACAAATAGAACTGTTTTTCCTTCTTCTGCTTGCTCTTTTAAGAAAGCATATGCTTCATCGATTTTTTTAGATGTTTTTTGTAAATCGATTATATGGATTCCGTTTCTGGCTTGGAATATATATTCTGCCATTTTAGGATCCCATCTTCTTGTTTGATGTCCAAAGTGAACACCTGCTTCAAGTAATTGTTTCATTGCAACTACTGCCATTTTAAATTCCTCCCTTTTTGTTTTTACTTCCATAAAGTTCATCATTTAAATAGGACCAATTGCTTGGCACTTCCCTTTAAACTTGCTTTATGTGTTTATTACGCATAATATTATACCAACTTTTTTCTACAAATGCAAGTGTTTTTTAAAATATTTTTTCATTTTTTGTTGTGTTACTATTCACATTTTATAAATTTTGAACTATTTGATTTTTGCAACATTTATGTTATAATATAAGTACACTGTAAATTACAGTATGTAGCAATTTAAATAATATATCATTTAAGAAAGGACGGTTGATGTTATGCCAAAAAACTACAACTGGAAAATCAATCGGGAATATTACAATCTAATCATCAATGGCAAAAAAAACATTGAAGTAAGAGTTGGATATCCTAATATTAAAAAGGTCAAAAAAGGTGATACAATCACTTTTAAAGACATTTCCAATATCAAATTTGAAGTTATTCGTGTAACTAAATATAGGGATTTCCCTGATATGCTCGATAACGAAGATTCTTCTAAGGCAATTCCTGGTGTCACAAAATACAAGGCCTTAGATATGTACCAGACAATTTATCCTGAAGAAAAAGAGGCTTTAGGAGTTTATGTGTTTGAGCTTAAAAAAAAGAAAAACGATATAAAATTTTACAAGTTAAGTTCTCTCATTAACAACCACTTACTATTTAATAAATTTGCATCAGCTACTTGTTCTGTTACAGATTGTTACTGTACAGACTATCCCAACCATTTTAAGTGGTATTGGACAAAGGCACTTCCAAGAGTACTTAATGGTACCGGAGAAATCATCATTTGTATAGTTAATAATAATGTAGCAGGTGTTACAATTTTAAAAAAGAATGGGCGTGAAAGGAAGATTTGTACTTTATATGTTGTAGAAGGTTACCGTAAAAAACATATCGCAACTAATATGTTAGAATATGCTTTTAAGTACCTTGAGACTACAAAGCCACTTATTACAATTGCTGACTACAAAGTTCCACTATTTGAGTCTCTGATTAAAAAATATCATTGGAAACTAATTCAAACAATGGAAGAAGGCTATTACAATGATTTTTCTCGTGAAAAAGTTTTCAACGAGCATCTTTATCCAGATTAATTTTTCAACTGTCAAAGAAAACACACTCAAAATTTCAACTGAATTTTTGAGTGTATTTTCAGTTACATTACTATTATTTTTTTATAAATTACAATTTTATATATTGTATTTTGTCGAAAATTGTAGTATTATATTTATTGAAACTTATAAACGAACCACAACTTTAGGAGGTCAATTATGATTGATGTAATTGAAACAAACGAAAAAATCATTTTAGTATGTAACTACAAAAACGAGATTAACCTTATTGATGATATATTGGGGGCAGAATTTCCGGAGCTCAAATACAAACCAAGTAAGTACCGGGAAAAACCTGCAATCTTTTTAAACAAGAGTGATATTCCTGAAAAATATCAAAATTATGAGACTATGAAGTCTCTTATTGATAAAAATATTTCGCGTGCTGCTAGTTAATGGTTCATTGGGACTCCCATAGTGGGAGTCCTTTTTATATAAAGAATTATAAATTAAAAAGACTTTTATTATTATTTGAAAATTCCATAAAATTTGTTTTATTTTTTTGATATTTTACTTGAATTTATTTCAATTTTAGTATAGTATATATAGAAGATAAAAAGAGATTACATAGGAGGAAAAAAATGCCAAGAAAACCAAAAGAAGAAATAGAAAAAATAGAAAATAAAAAATCTGCAAACACTAAAAAAGCCACAAAAAAAGCCACAACTACAAAGGCTTCAACAATAAAAATTTCAACAGCAAAGACTTCATCTAAAAAAACCGCAACTGCAAAGACTTCAGCAAAAAAAGACTCAACTAAAAAAACTTCAACTAAAAAAACAACTACAAAAAAAACAACTGCTAAAAAAACAGTTTCTAAAAAAGACACAACAAAAAAAGTTTCTGCAAAGAAAAAGACTGAAAAAAAAGTATTACCAATAGAATACTATGACCTACCACAAAAATACAACAAAACAGTTGTAAAAGTTTTAGCCCAAACACCAAAAACACTATTTGTATACTGGGAAATTTCTGATGATGATATCGAAAAATTCAAAAAAGATTATGGAGAAAACTTTTTTGAAACTACAAGACCAGTCTTAATAATACATAATGACACATTAAACTATAGTTTTGAAGTTGAAATAAATGATTTTGCAAATAGTTGGTATTTACATGTTAATGATAGCAAATCAGATTATAGAATCGAACTTGGTAGACGTCCTTTTCAAGTTAATGAAAACATAAAAACAGATTACATATATGTAAGTTCTTCAAACGAAATTGAATCTCCTAATGACCATATTTTATTTAATAATTCACAAAAAATGGTTTATTACAGAAATGTAAAAACAAATGTTGAAACAGCAAAACCATTTACATCACTATCATTTATCAAAAATATGGGTAAAATTTATGAGATATATGACCTATATCAAGAATTATACAAAAACGAGGAAAACATTGAAGATTTAACAAATCCATCTTCACACACATCTTCACAATTTAAATAATGAGGCAAGTAGGACATTCCTAATTTGTCTCACAATTTTAATTATTAGCAAATAATCGAAGGGAGAATTACAATGCAAGAGAAAAAAGGTTATGTAAGTTTTGTATTACATGCACATCTTCCATTTATTCATCACCCAGAAAGTGATGATTACTTAGAGGAATCATGGTTATATGAAGCAATTTCAGAAACATATATACCACTACTTACAAATTTCAAAAAATTAGTTGATGAAGGGGTAGATTTTAGAATTACAATGTCTATGACACCTCCCCTTCTTTCAATGTTAGATAATAAATTATTGCAAAAAAAATACATTAATTATTTAAAAAAATTAATTGAACTTTCTAAAAAGGAAGTTATTAGAACCGCTGGAAATGAACGTTTAAACAGACTATCACATTATTATTTAGATAGATATTCTAATGATTTACATTTATTTAAAGACGTTTTTAACTGTGATTTAATTAGTCAATTCAAACATTTTCAAGATATTGGAGTTTTAGAAATTATCACGTGTGGAGCAACACATGGTTACTTCCCTATCTTGTATGTAAACGAAAAAACTGTTAAAGCACAAATTGCCGTTGGAGTTCAAACTTATAAGAGATATTTTGGTAGACAACCACGTGGAATTTGGCTTCCTGAATGTGGCTATGTTCCAGAAGCAGACAAATATTTAAAAGAATTTGGTATTGAATATGTAATTACAGAATCCCATGGTATTTTATATGCAGACCCAACTCCTGTTTATGGCACTTTTGCACCAATTGTCTCACCTGAAGGTGTTGTTGCATTTGGACGTGATATAGAATCATCAAGACAAGTTTGGAGTTCTATAAATGGTTACCCTGGTGATTTTAATTATAGAGAGTTTTATCGTGATATCGGCTACGAAGCAGACTATGACTACATTAAGCCATATATCGCACATAACGGTGTTAGAGTTCATACAGGTATAAAATATTATAGAATAACTGGAAAAACTGAGCAAAAAGATTATTATGATGTACAATGGGCAAAAGACTCTGCAGAAAAACAAGCAGGTCATTTCTTAGACTGCAGAACAAAACAAATTGCTAACTTGGCTCCATGTATGGACAAGCCACCTATCATTTTATGTCCATATGATGCTGAACTTTATGGCCATTGGTGGTATGAAGGTCCATATTGGTTATATATTTTATTTAAGAAAATTTATTATGATGACTGTAATTTCAAACTAATTACACCATCTGAATATATTGATAAATATCCAGAAATCCAAGTTTCTTCCCCTTGTCGTTCTAGTTGGGGTGCAAATGGTTATAGTGAAGTATGGCTAAACCCTTCAAACGACTACGTTCATAAACATTTACATGTTGCTGGTGATAGAATGTGTGAGTTAGCAAATTTATATCCAGATAGCAAAGGATGGCAGAAAAAGGCTTTGAATCAATGTGCACGAGAATTATTGCTTGCTCAAAGTAGTGACTGGTTATTTATTATTACAAATGGTACTATGGTTGATTATGCTAAAAAACGTATCAAGGACCACATTGGTCGTTTTACTAAATTGTATTATCAAATTAAAAATGATGAAATTGACGTAGATTTCTTAAAAGATATTTCTAAAAAGGATTGCGTATTTCCAGATATAGATTATAAAATTTATAAATAAAATTTCGGGATTAAGGGCCACCTCTTTAATCCCTTTTTTTGCGATTGAGATATACCAAAATTGTAATTATTTTTGAACCCTTCTCACTATTTTATTTATTTTGCATACTATAATGTATAACTTTCTAAAGTTTAGCAGATAATATAAAAGAAGGGAGAAATTCATGAAATCTATATGTATAAAAACAAATAACGAAAATCTATTAGATTATCTACTAAACGAACTTGACTATATTGAAGTAAAACCAATAGCAATTTCAAAAAATCAATTTAAAAACTATAAAAACATAATTATCCACTATAGTGGAAATGACAACAAGAAATTTGTTCATGAAGTTTCTTGTATACTTTCATGTCTTGTTATAGATGAATTAGAAGAATCCTTTCTTAAGATGATTTTGTTAAAAAACTATTTTTATTTCAATTCTACTGAAATGAAGCATATTTTAGAACTTTGTTATGAAATCTTTTCTGATGATTTTAATACGTATTTTGATAAAAAGCATAATCTTTTAATTGATAGTTTTGAAAATTATTTGATTACTAATAAATCTATTATTTTAACAGGTTTTATAAATTTTCGTATTAAAAATTATATGACAATTTTAGAAGATGTTGTTGATGAAGCAGTTAATTCTTTTGTTGTTGAAAAAGAGTATTTGGAGTTTATCTCTCTTTTAAAAATGTATGTGAATTCGCAAAATTCTAATTGTGATGTTGTTCATTTAATTTATAATAAAAACAATTCTACTTTACTGGATAAGGATAAAAATCAAATTAATGTTTCTGATGATATTTTTAAAGCAAAATATTTGTCTGATATTTCTTTTTCTTCTAATGACTATGCTTTGAATACATTGCTTACACTTGTTCCTAAAAAAATTCATATTCATCTTATTGATAATTGTATTGATGAATTTATCCACACTATTTCTCTTATTTTTGAGAATAGAGTTGAAATTTGTACTGATTGTAGCATATGCAAAATTTATAAAAATAATCCTATAAATTTAAAAAAGACCTTTATTAAAAAATAATTTAGGTCTTTTAATTTTAAATTACAATTCACAATCTCTGTAATTGAAACATTTTTTTAATTTTTTACATACTCATATTAATCCCTTTCGCAACAACCTCTGTCATATTTTCTATTAAATCATCTATTTCTTTTGGAGTAACAATCAAATTGAAATCTCCGGGAATTAAAGCTTCTTTAATTTCTTCATAATTATCCTGTTCTTTTAATTCATTCAAATATTCATTTGATTTTGCTTCTTGTTGTAATTTTGTTATAAATAAATCTAAACAATCATTTACAAGCACTGCCGTTTCCACACATGTTGGTATTCCTATTGCTATTACAGGTATCCCCAATGTTTTCATGCTTATCTCTGCCCTCTTGTTTCCAACTCCTGCACCAGGCACAATTCCAGTATCTGAAAGTTGAATAGTACTGCTAATTCTTTCTATGCTTCTTGAAGCTAATGCATCTATTACAATTACTAATTTAGGATGAATATTGTCCACTATTCCCTTTAAAATCTCTACTGTTTCTATTCCAGTTGTTCCTAGAACCCCTGGTGATATTGCACTTACCATTCGTGTTCCTTCTTCGACATATTGCGGTAAATAATTTATTATATGTCTTGTTACTTCAATATCATTTACAACTTTAGGTCCTAAACTGTCTGGTGTTACATAAATGTTTCCAAGTCCAACTACGAGGATTTCTCCTTGTTTGTCTACATGCAAGTTTAGTATTTTTGTTAATTCTTTTGATAATATTTCTGCCGATTTTTCTATATCTTCATCTTGGGCAATTTTTAATTTTTTTATGTCTATTGTTATATAGTTTCCTATTGGTTTGCCTATTGCTTTTTGCCCCTCCAAATTTGTTATTTTTACTCTTTCTATTGCTATATTTTCATTTATTTCTTCTTTTTCACTTTCTATTCCATTTATTTCATTTTCTATGCTATTTGCTTTTCGGTATATTTCCCTTCTTTCAGTTGCTAGGTCTGTTCTAAAATTGAATTGTCCTGTTTCGTTGTTTTGTGTGTCTTCTTTTTTTTGATTTTCTTTTTTTGAAATGTAATCTTCTAACATAAAAACCAACTCCTACTTTTATAGTATTTGTTGGTTTTTGTGTTTTTATGCACACATCTCTTTTACATCAATTATCCACAGTTGCTTCACTTGTATCGTATAAACTATCTGCACACATATCTAAATCTTCTCCCCATGAAATAGTACCATATTTAATTTCAACACTATTAAAAATATTTATATCTTTTAGCTTTTTAAATATGCCTTTTTTCAAATATGGTTTCATATCTTTTATTCTTTTTTCATTATTATCAAATGTTAATAATAGTTTATAATCTTTTAACGGCTCTACTTTTATAATCTCTTTCATAGCAAATCTCCTTATTTATTTTAGAGGATTTATACTATATAGTATCTCACTATTTTTTGCTAATTGCCAATTTGCATTTAATTCATCCTTATGGATAAGTGCCCATGCAATAATTAATTTTTTCTTACTACTTGGCATTGTTCCTTCTAATATTTCTCCATCAAAATTAAATATTGCTTTATAATCACCGTAAAAAGCATGAAAATGCGGTGGATTATGGTCATCGTAATACATTCTAATTATTACACCATAAAACATACTTATTGTAGGCATAAATTTCCTCCTTTCTTATTATAACACTTTACTTGAAATTTTTCACCTCTTTTCAATTATTTTTTAATTTTGTTAATCTAATCTTGGAATTTTAAGATTTTTAGATTAAATAATAAATTCTCGTCTACCCTAAGTTGCTTGAATTAAATCTTTTTTTAAATTAGTCATGCAATTGTCTAATTAATTGCATGACCATATATTACCATAATTTTATGTCAATTGTCAAGGAGGAAATTTCGACAAAAACCGACAAATAATAATCACCCGTAAAACGGGTGGTTATTATTATTTTAATGTTATTTTGAAGTAATTAATATCTGCTTATACCTTATAATCTATTTCAAACTAAAGATATACATACATGCTAAATATATCTGAACAAAATCAGACTTTCCTCCATTTGTTCCAATAGCTACTTGTGACTTATCTTTTCCTAAGATATTTGCTGTTAATTTTGACCAATATCCTCCATTTGCATCATCTTTTTTTATTGTATTTATATTATCTTGTGCAACTGAATTATACCCAACTCTTAATTCCACTGATCCAGTTGAATTTTTATTAAACCATGTTGCACTTCTTATTGTATCATATCCCGTAAAATCTATAGAATTATTTGTATACCATGTACCTAACCTTCCTTGATCTACACTTGTTGGTTCTGCTGTAATAGTAAGTAGTCCATTATTTTTAGTATATCCAACATTATATATATATCCATATATATTTAAAAACATATTTTCTTTCCATCCACCTGTTACAGCAGTTCTTTCATCATTTTGTTTAAATAAAAATTTTAATTTATAATTTTTTTCTACCGTATTTCCAGCTATATCTGTAACAGTTATCTTAGTTTCCCCATCATCTGTTAATTCTAAATTATATTCTAATTCCTTACTTGATATATTTTGTGCATTTGTTATAGTATTCTTTCCTCCTGATGTCACAATTGATTTCACTCCAACATTATCAGCTGCTTTTATTTCTAAAATTGCTGAACTTGAAGTTTCATTATTTGATATATTAATTTCTGGTTTAATTTTATCTATATTATTTATATTAACTGCTCCTGTTCCACCTATATTTATTCCATCACTAAATACATAATATATTGTACTATTACTACCTGCAGTAATTGCAGAAGTATATTGATTACTTGACAATGTTGGTATTGTTCCATTTGTTGTATACAATGTAGAATATCCACTCTTAGTTGGTAATGTTACAGAAACATTTCCATTAGTCCATGTACTTGGTGTATATGTTGCTCCACTTGCTGTTGGTACTGTTCCTGTTGTTACATTTATTGTTGTTGACTGCGTTGTTCTTCCTGTTGCATCATATACTACCGCATATGCATTATATGTTTTATTTTGTGTTAGTCCTGTAAATGTATGTGTTCTTGTTGTATTTGCTGTTGTTGCTGTATATGTATCTGTTGCATTTTTGTATGTTGAGTCTGTTGATAATTTATAATACCATATTATTTTGTTTACTCCAGATTGTGTATCTGATACTGCCATACTTAATTTTATTGTACTTGTTGTTCCATTTCCTGTTATTGCTGTATTTATTACTGGATTTGCTGTATCTATATTCGTTACATTTACTGTTCCTGCTCCTCCTATATTTGTTCCATCTGTATATAGATAGTTTATTTTACAATTATTACTTACTGTAAATGCTGCTGAATATTTTGTACTATCTTTTGTTGGTGCAGTTCCATTTGTTGTATACACTGTTGTGTATCCGTTCTTTGTTGGTAGTGTTACTGTTACTTTTCCACTTGTCCATGTATTTGGTGTATATGTTGCTCCACTTGCTGTTGGTACTGTTCCTGTATTTACATTTATTGTACTTGATTGTTTTGTTCTTCCTGTCGCATCATATACTACTGCATATGCATTATATGTTTTGTTTTGTGTCAATCCTGTAAATGTGTGTGCTCTTGTTGTGTTTGCCGTTGTTGCTGTGTATGAATCTGTTGCATTTTTATATGTAGAGTCTGTTGATAATTTATAATACCAAACTATTTTGTTTACACCTGATTGTGTATCTGATACTGCCATACTTAATTTTATTGTACTTGTTGTTCCACTTCCTGTTATTGCTGTGTTAATTACTGGATTTGCTGTATCTATATTAGTTACATTTACTGTTCCTACTCCACCAATATTTGTTCCATCTGTATATAGATAGTTTATTTTACAATTGTTACTTACTGTAAATGCTGCTGAATATTTTGTACTATCTTTTGTTGGTGCAGTTCCATTTGTTGTATATACTGTTGTATATCCGCTCTTTGTTGGTAATGTTACTGTTACATTTCCCTTTGTCCATGTATTTGGTGTATATGTTGCTCCGCTTGCTGTTGGTACTGTTCCTGTTGTTGCTTTTACTGTTCCGGTTGTTGTATTTCCGGCATTATCTTTTGCTTCTACTACTATTGTGTATTCTACATTTTGTGTTAATCCACTAAATGTATATGTTGCACTTGTTTGCGCATTTGTATATGTTTTTCCACCGTCTTTACTGAATCTATATTCTTTTATTCCACTTGAACCATTTGTACTTGTTGCAGTTTCATCTGTTGTTGTTCCATCTACTTTTATACTATTTGTTGTCACTGTTGTTTTTGGTGTAAATGTATTTGGTGCTAATTTATCTATATTTGTTATATTTACTGTTCCAGCTCCACCTATATTTGTTCCATCTGTGTATAGATAGTTTATTTTACAATTACTACTTACTGCAAATGCTCCTGAATATTTTGTACTATCTTTTGTTGGTGCAGTTCCATTTGTTGTATACACGGTTGAATATCCGCTCTTTGTTGGTAGTGTTACCGTTACTTTTCCACTTGTCCATGTATTTGGTGTATATGTTGCTCCACTTGCAGTTGGTACTGTTCCTGTTGTTGATTTTACTGTTCCGGTTGTTGTATTCCCTGCATTATCTTTTGCCTCTACTACTATTGTGTATTCTACATTTTGCGTTAATCCACTAAATGTATATGTTGCACTTGTTTGTGCATTTGTGTATGTTTTTCCACCATCTTTACTAAATCTATATTCTTTTATTCCACTTGAACCATTTGTGCTTGTGGCTTGTGCATCTGTTGTTGTTCCATCTACTTTTATGCTATTCGTTGTTGCTGTTGCTTTTGGTGTAAATGCATTTGGTGCTAATGTATCTATATTTGTTACATTTACTGTTCCTGCTCCTCCTATATTTGTTCCATCTGTGTATAGATAATTTATTTTACAATTGCTACTTACTGTAAATGCTGCTGAATATTTTGTACTATCTTTTGTTGGTGCGGTTCCATTTGTTGTATACACGGTTGAATATCCGCTCTTTGTTGGTAGTGTTACCGTTACTTTTCCACTTGTCCATGTATTTGGTGTATATGTTGCTCCACTTGCTGTTGGTACTGTTCCTGTTGTTACTTTTACTGTTCCTGTTGTTGTATTTCCGGCATTATCTTTTGCTTCTACTACTATTGTGTATTCTACATTTTGTGTTAATCCACTAAATGTATATGTTGCACTTGTTTGTGCGTTTGTATATGTTTTTCCACCATCTTTACTGAATCTATATTCTTTTATTCCACTTGAACCATTTGTACTTGTGGCAGTTGCATCTGTTGTTGTTCCATCTACCTTTATGCTATTCGTTGTTACTGTTGCTTTTGGTGTAAATGCATTTGGTGCTAATTTATCTATATTTGTTACATTTAATTTTGTTTCTGCTCCTGCATTTATTCCATCCCACAATCTTGCATATATTGTTCCATTTTCTGTGAATGTTTGTGTTCCAGTTGTTTGCCATTCTCCGTTATCTTTCTTTGTTTGTAATGCAAAATTCTTTTCTGTTGTTGATGCCGTTACTGTTACATCTTTATTTGTCCAATCATTTGGTGTTTTACTAAATGTTGTATTTGCATCTGTTAATCCTGCTACCGTTCCAGTTGTTGTTGATGCCACTTCACTTACATTTCCTGCTTGATCTTTTACCCATACATAATATTTTGTTGATTGTTTTTTATTTTCTATTATTTTATTAAATATTTTTGTACTATCTACTACTGTGAATTTTGTTGGCATTGTTGAACTTTCTGATATTGCATATGCATATATTCCACTTGCTTCATCTGTAGCAGTTATTTTTATTGTGTTTGTTGTTGCTGTAACACCTGTTATCATTGGTTTTATTTTATCTATATTTGTTACTTCATGCGAAGCAGTTACTCCATAATTGTTTCCATCTGTTAGTGCTACATACATTGTTCCATTTGTCGAAAATGTTTGGTTATTTACTTTTGTCCAACTTGATGTTGGATTTTTACTTGTTACTAATGTAAATCCTTGTGTATCTACTTTTGGTTTTGCTGTTACTTTTACACTTTTATTTGTCCACGTATTTGGTTCTACTGCAAATTCTATTTCTTTTGAATCAATTTTTGGTACTGTACTTGTTTCAATTTCTACCTCTTTCGATTCTTTTTCCTTTCCATTTTTTCCTATTGCAATTGCCTTAATTACAAATGTTGTATCTTGTTTTAATCCCGTATATGTATATTCGTTTTGATCTGTTGTTTTTGCCAAAGTAAACTTTGAAGCTGCTTTTTCTTTTATGTAATATTCTACTTTTCCACCTTCATTTCTTTTTGTGGTTACTGTTACAGATATCGTATTGGTTGTTGATTTTACTGTTTTTATCTGTATTAATGGTGATAGTTCATTTTCTTTTCCCAAATAATCCGAACCATCTAATGCGACTTTATATACATCTCCATCTACTTTTACTTCAAAAAACCATTCTGTTTTTCCTTCTCTCTCTTCTGATGTAACCTCGCCTACCTCTATGTCTTTTCCGCCGGCTTTTTTAATTTCATCTAAATCATTTTTAACATCTTCGTATGTTGCTTTAATTATCTCTTCATCCGTTCCCCTAATCTGCTCAGATTGACTTATTTTTAATTTAGTTTCTAATGTTGTAGCTATGTATGCTCTTTTATGATCTAATTTTGCCTTTTCTGCTGAACTAAATAATCCTGTATGCGTTATTCCTTGTATTGTAATAGTTGATAAAATTAATAGCACTACTATAGTTACCACAAGTGCTACCATTGTTATTCCGTTTTTTCCCTTTAAATTACATGTATGATCCCTCAAGGGTTTCAACGTTTTTCTATTTTTTATATTTTTACTTTTATTATCAAAATCATCCCTGTTTTCCATAATGAATAATTCTCCTTTACGTTATTATGTTATTCTTATTTACAGGTTGTTCCTGTAATTATAAATATAACATATTTCCCTATTGTAATCAATATTTAAGCAAAATGTCATATATTTGTAAAAAAGAAGAAACATTTTTGTAACATTTACAGTATGTTCCTGTAAGATATTATTAAATTTTATTATAAAATAAAAAGAAATTAATTAACTCATAGGTTTAACCTATTAAATTAAAATTATTCTAGAAGTTTAGATTGTTTTTTTATTGTTTATTTAACATATAAATTAATTTTTTATGAAAGGAAATATATAAAAATGAAAGTAAAAACATTAAACGGAAACAAAAACATAATCGGACAAAATATCAAAAAATTTAGAAGAGAAAAAAAAATGTCACAACCAGAAATATGCAGGCAACTTGACTTATTAGGTGTTACAATGTATAACTGTGATATTTATGAAATCGAATATGGAAAAAAAACTGTTAAGGATTTTGAAGTTTTGGCTTTTTGCAAAGTTCTAGGAATTACACTTGAAGAATTATATTCTAACACAGATAAATACTATGAAGCATAAAAATTTTATTCAAAAATCACAATTTCAAAAGGGATACACCTCTAAATGTACCCCTTATTATAATTCAAAAATATCTAATTTAATAACTACAAATTTCAACACTTTAAAAAATCCCTACTATTTTTCCATCACCATCAATATCAATCTGTTCCGCAGCAGGAATCCTTGGAAGTCCAGGCATAGTCATTATTTTACCCGCAATAGCAACCACAAATCCTGCACCCGCTTTTAAATTAATCTCTCTAATTGTAATTTTAAAAGGCTCTTTACACTCCAAATTTTTGCTATCATCTGAAAATGAATATTGAGTTTTTGCAATACAAACAGGCAATTCTCTATAACCCATTTTTTCTATTCTTTCAATTTCTACAAGTGCTTCTTCTTCAAATTTTACACCTTCTGCGCCATAAATTTCTTTTGCTATTTTCTCAATTTTTTCTTTTATTCCATCTGATAAATCATAAATAAATTTTAGATTATTTTCTTGTTTTCCATTTTCAAAATTTATATTCTTATCTGCTCTATCATTGCCTTCCTCATCCACAGAACTACAATCTTTTTCATCAACAATATTTGCTATTTTTTGAGCAATGTCTATAGCGCCTTCCCCGCCTTTTGCCCAACCTTCTACAAGACTAACCTCAACATTTTTTTCTTTCAAAGTTCCTTGGACATACTCTATTTCTGCTATTGTATCTGTATTATATTTATTTATTGCAACAATTACATTTAAGCCAAATTTATCTTTCAAATTTTCTATATGTCTAAATAAATTATTCATTCCCTGTTGTAATCCTGCAATATTTTCTTCTTGGATTTTATCTTTTTCAACTCCACCATGGTATTTTAATGCCTTTATTGTTGCAACAATAACAACAGCGTCAGGCTTTATTCCTGCTTTTCTACATTTTATATCCATGAATTTTTCTGCTCCCAAATCTGCACCAAATCCAGCCTCTGTAATTGTATAGTCTGCTAATTTCATTGCCATTTTTGTAGCAATTATGCTATTACATCCGTGAGCAATATTCGCAAAAGGTCCTCCATGAATTATTGCAGGTGTATGTTCCAATGTTTGAACCAAGTTAGGCTTTATTGCATCCTTTAAAAGAACTGCCATTGCACCTTGTGCATTTAAATTTTTTGCATATACTGGTTCTCCTTTTGCATTATAACCAATTATTATATTTCCAAGTTTTTCTTTTAAATCTTCCATGTTTTCTGCCAAGCATAATATAGCCATTATTTCAGACGCAACAGAAATATCAAAACCATCCTCTCTTGGAACTATATTTTTTTCTCCCGAAAGTCCAGTTTCTATTTTTCTTAGTTGTCTGTCATTTAAATCTACACATCTCTTCCATGTTACTTTTTTTATATCAAGTTCATTTCCAAAATAAATGTGGTTATCTATCATACTTGATAATAAATTATTTGCTGATGTTATTGCATGTATATCACCTGTAAAATGAAGGTTTATATCTTCCATTGGAGCCACTTGAACATATCCGCCACCAGTTGCTCCACCTTTTATTCCAAACACAGGTCCTAATGATGGTTCCCTTAAGGCTAATATTGATTTTTTTCCTATTCTAGAAAGTCCATCTGCAATAGCGATTGAAACTGTAGTTTTTCCTTCTCCTAATGGTGTAGGATTTATTGCAGTTACAAGTATTAATTTTCCATCTTTTTTATTTTCTAATTTTTTATATACATCATTAGAAATCTTTGCTTTATACTTTCCATAACATTCTATGTCATCTTCATCTATATTCAATTTTTTTGCTATTTTATCTATTCTTTCTAATTCCACTTTTTCTGCTATTTCAATATCTGTCATTTACCTGCACCTCTCTTTTTCTTATTTTAAAGACGATTGCTTTAGATATTTTATCCAAAAGTAATCGTCTTATTTTTATGCTATAATTCCTACTATAACACCAAGCAATGCACCCACAAAAACTTGGACAGGTGTATGTCCTAAAACTTCTACTAATCTCTCTGAAACTTGAACACCTGTAAGTCCGGGAGTTTCTATTATTTTATTTAACAGAGCTGCTTGTTTACCTGCCGCCCTTCTAACTCCACATGCATCATACATAACAACAAATGCCATTATTAATGCCAATGCAAAAATAGGTGTGTCAACTCCTTGGTATTTTCCTATTAAAGTTGCCAATGACACTACTATTGCAGAGTGTGAACTTGGCATACCACCTGCTCCTATTATTCTTTTAAAATTAAATTTTTTTGTTGTTATTAAATCATATAAAACCTTATACAATTGGATAAAAAACCATAATAAAAATGGTATATATATATATTTATTTTGAATAAACTGGTTAAAAGTATTCACTGACATTCTCCTTATTCTTCAGACACGAAATTTTCCTCTTTTACTTCTCCATCTTTTTCAAGTAAAATTATTATTTTCTTTTCTGCATCTTCTAAAATTTTATTACATTGTTTTGATATTTTTATTCCTTCTTCAAATTTAGATATTGATTCATCTAAATTTAAGTCGCCTTTTTCTAATTCTGTTACTATATTCTCTAAGTCACTCATATTTTTTTCAAAATTTGATGTAGCCATTTTAATTATCCTTTCATTTTTATTTTGTATTTTCTGAATCTCTTCTATCAAATTCTTCAAAATACATCATTGTTTCATCATTATTATTTGAGACAACATTTTCTTCTTTTTTATTTGATATTTTCGCTCTAACAACTATTATTAGTGTTATTATTGTAGCAATAGTTATTAAAATTTTTGCACCATTTGTCATTTCAATTTCCTTTCTATAAAATTTCAGCCTGTTTTGTTCCATCTGAAAATTTTAAATCTATTTTATCTCCTGTATTTACATCTTTTGCACTCTTTATTATATTATTATTTTTTTCAACTAAAGAATATCCTCTTGTTAATGTTTTTAAAGGGCTTAGTGTATCAAGTTTTGCAACTAATTCCACATACTTAGTCTTTTCTTCTTTTTGTTTTGTTTTAATAATATTTTCTAATTTTTTAATATATGTATCTACCTTTAAATAATTATCATTTATATTTCTTAAAGGCTCTTTAAATACTCTACTTGACATACATTTTTCATATCTTAATTTCATTATTTCAACTTTTTTTACTAAACTTATTCTCAGTCTATTTTGATATGAATTTATTTTTTGTTTAACCTCGTACACATCAGGTACCGCAAGTTCTGCTGCTGCAGATGGTGTTGGTGCTCGCAAATCTGCTACAAAGTCTGATATTGAAAAATCTGTTTCATGTCCTACTGCAGAAATTACAGGTATTTCTGAATTATAAATTGCATGTGCAACAATTTCTTCGTTAAATGGCCATAAATCTTCTAATGAACCACCACCTCTTGCAAGAATTAAAACATCTGCTAATCGGTTTTTATTCATAAATTTTATACCATCTGCTATCTTTTCTGCTGCCCCTTCACCTTGTACAGGCACTGGATATAATCTAATATTTACATTTGGATTTCTACGTGTACTTACATTAATTATATCTCTTATTACTGAGCCCGTTTGTGATGTTAAAACACCTATTATTTTAGGTATTTGTGGTATTGCTTTTTTATGTTCTTCTGCAAAATATCCTTCTTGCTCTAGTCTTTGTTTAAGTTCTTCATATTTTTTATATAAAATTCCTATGCCATCTTCCTGCATTGCTTTTACATAAATTTGATATACACCATCTCTTTCAAAAACTGATACTCCACCAAGTACAAAAACTTTCATTCCATCTTTTGGCATAAAATTAAGTTTTTGAGCATATGTTTTAAACATTACACATTTGATTAATGAATTTTCATCTTTTAGTGTAAAATACATATGCCCTGTATAGTGATTTTTAAAGTTTGATATTTCCCCTTTTATCAAAACATTATTTAAATATTCATCATCAGCAATTTTATTTTTTATATAACTATTTAACTCAGTTACACTTATTGCCATATCCTCATATCTCATAAAATTACATTTCCTTTACTACACTTGCTAATATTCCATTTACAAAGTTTTTAGATTTATCTTCTCCATATTTTTTTGCTAATTCAACTGCTTCATTTATTGAAACTTTATATGGTACATCTGTAAATTTAATTTCATAAATTGCAAGTTTTAAAATAGTTAAATCCATTTTAGAAATTCTGCTTAATTTCCATTCTTCTTTTAAGTTTGTTTCAATATCTTTTAAAATTTCTTCTTGATGTTCTTCTATTCCATTTACTGCATTTGCTATATATTTTTTTGCTTCTTCGTCTGTTATGTTGTTGCTTTCAAAATATAAGTTGATTTGTTCTTGTACATTTTCTACTTTTTGAATTTCTAAACTATATATCAATTTGAAAGCATTTTCTCTCATTTCTGTTCTATTCATTTCTATTTTCATTCCTTCCCCAAAGCACAATTTTCCAAAATTATAATTATTTTTAATATTGCATTTTATAAACTACATTTTGTCTATGAATTATTTTAACATTGCATTTTATAAACTACATTCTGTCTATGAATTTTTTTAATTTTGCCTTAACATCATCTTTATTTTGTTGTACATAATTTCCAACAAATGCACCTGCTAATATTATTAAAATTCCAATAATCACATCATATAATCTAGTTGCTAATAAAACTATTGCAATTATTACTCCAATTATTGCTCCTTTGTATTGATTAATAAATTTTTTGAAATCGTCCATATTATCTCACCCTTTCACAACATAGAACCTCAATTTTAAGCCTCTGTTTTTTGTTTTTCTTGAACTGCTTTTTTTACTGTTATATTTACTTGTTTTACCTCTAAATCTGTTGTTTCTTTAACTTTACTTTTTATTTTATCTTGTAAATCTTTTGATAAATCTTTTATTACTGTGTCTGAACCAACTACTAAATTAACAAAAATATTTACATTGTTGTCTTTGTCTAATTCTACTTTTGATGATACATCTTTTGCCATTTTGTATTGTTTTGTTACTGCTTCTACTAAATTTTCTATTGTTTCTTTTGATATCATTAATTTACCATTTTCGTTTGCTAACAAAACGCCTTGTTTATCTTTCATTTCTTGTTTTGATGTTGGATCAAAGAAAATACATCTAATTGATAATAGTATAAATACTATGCTAACTCCTAAAATTATTCTTGATGATGTTCCATATAGTAATAAGTTTTTAACTAAATTTTGTACTACATTTATGTCCAACCATCCAAAGATTAATAAACATGCTATTATTGATAATATTAATATTATATTTGAATATATTATTAGTGTAAGTTTTTCTATAAATTTCATTTTTTTTTCCATTCCTTTCGCAGGCCAATTTTATTGGCTTTTTTCTTATTTTTTTTATTTTTGTTTTCATTTGCAATTTTTTAGTTTTGTTCTTCGTTGCTTTTTTGTTCTTTTGAAGTATTTTCGTTTTTAGAAATATTTGTATCTACTCCTTGTACATGTACATTTACTTCTTCTACTTTAAATCCTGTCATTCCTTCTACTGATTTTTTTACTCTGTTTTGTATTTCGTATGCTACATCTGGTATTCTTGAGCCATATTCTACAATTATGTTTACATCTATTTTTGCTTTATTTTCTGTTTTGTCTACTTTTATTCCTTTAGACATATTTTTCTTTCCACTAAATACTTCTGATATTCCTCCTGCAAATCCTCCTGCCATTGATGCTACGCCTTGTACTTCTGATACTGCAACTCCTGCAATTACTGCAATTACATCATTTGATATTTCTATTCCATTTTCTGTGTCTTCTACTTTTTCATTTTGTTTTGTTTCTTCTTTTTGTTGATTTGTTTCATCTTGTTTCTCTATTTTTTCTGTATTTTCGCTTGTTTCAATTTCTGCTTGTTGTTCTTCTTTTTTTACAACTTCTTCCTTGCTTTCATTTTCTTCCATTTCAATTCCTCCTTTTTTGAAATTTTAAGAATGTGCAAAGTTTTTATATTATTGTTTTTTACAATATAAAAAAATTGATATACTTAATACTTTATAAGTATATCAATTTTTGGTATTTTTTACAACCTTTTTACATATTTTTATTCAAAAACTTGAAATTCTTCTATTTTATTTCCTCTTAAGAAGTCATTTATACTCATTCTTTTAGCATTTTCCCCTTGAATTTCTAAAACACTCAAAATTCCTTGTTTTGTCTTAATAAATAATCCATCCCTCTGGTCTGAAACAAGTACAGTTCCATTTCTGAAAATTTTAATATTGTCTTCATCATATCCAATATTTTTAGCAATATCAACTTTCCAGAATTTTATTTTAGAACCATTCAAAAATGTATATGCACCCATAATAGGATTTAAACCTCTAACAAGATTTTTAATTTCTCGTGCTGTTTTATTTTCCCAGTCAATTTTAGCCATATCTTTGCTAAGCATTGGTGCAACAGAAAAATCTTCACCTTGTTTTTCTCTTGGGGCAGTTCCTTCCTCTATTTGTTTTAATGTTTTAACTAATAATTCACCTCCAATTTTAGAAAGTCTATCCCATAATTCTCCTGTTGTTTCATTTTCACCTATTTCAACTTCTTGTTTTAAAATCATATCTCCTGTATCCATACCAACATCCATATACATTGTTGTTACACCAGTTGTTTTGTCTCCATTTAATACAGCCCATTGGATTGGTGCAGCACCTCTATATTTTGGTAGTAATGAACCATGAACATTTATACAACCTAATTTTGGAATATCTAATATTTCTTTTGGTAATATTTTTCCATATGCTACAACACATATAACATCAGGATTCATACTTTTAATTTGATTTATAAATTCTTCATTTTTTTTAACTTTTTCTGGTTGAAATATTTTTAAATTCTTTTCAATAGCAAATTCTTTTACAGGTGATGCAACTAACTTCATTCCTCTTCCCTTTGGTCTGTCTGGATTTGTTACAACTCCTAATATATTATATCCTGCATTATACACCGCTTCTAAACTATCTCTTGCAAAATCTGGTGTTCCCATAAACAAAATATTTAACATTTTGCATTCTCCTTTCGCTTTTTATTTTTCTTCAAAATCAAGCTGTTTGTTTTCTATTTCTGCGTCCAATAAATTTACCCCTTGAAGTTCATTATTCTTAATCATTCCAGTCTCCAACGCATTATTTAAAATACTTTCTATTTCGTCTTCCTTCATTCCTAATATTTCAGAAATGTCCTCCTTGTTTTTTCCTAATTTAGTATACAATACTACAATTCTTGTTAAACTATCTTGTTTAATTTCAATTTCGTTATTGATTTTTTTTGTATGTAATTTTTTATTTCTGTATACTGTTTGTTCTTCTATATCTTGTATCTCTAAATCAGTCATTTGTAATTTTTGATATAATTCTTTTAGATTTTTATATTGTAATAATAAACCAATAATTTTTTCTCTTTTATTTATATTTAAAAATTTAACATCTTTTTGATTTAATTTTATTTTTAAAATATCTATATATTCTTTAGGTAATCCAGTAACTTCATTTATAATTTCTGTATTATTATTTCCATTTTTAATTATTTGCATTGCCATTTTTATTTTTTCTGCATTATTAAAATATGTTTTTAATTTCTCCATATTTTTTTCATCTAATTTTGAAAATGTCCCTGTTTTAAAATGATTTTTGTCTTTAATTTTTATTGATGATTTTTTGTTTTTTCTTTGTTCTCTACATTTTTTTATTTCCTGTTCTGTTATATTTCCTCTTTTCTTTAGTCTAGCAATTATTTCAAATATATAGCCCCTACTTTTATTTGTTTTTTCTACAATTTCTCTTGCTTGTAGTCCTTTTTTCAAATATGCAAGCACATTTTTTTCTAATTCATTTAGTTCAAGATATATTTCTTCATTTTGTTTTTTGTTCTTTTTGTATTCTTGAATTTTTCCTTTTGCTAGTGTTTTTTCTTTAACTAAAACCTTTCTAATATCAACTACATTCGCATATGTAAGATTAAGCTCTGGATTTTTATCAACAATTTCTTGTACTGACCACCCTAATCTTGTACCCTCTAAAACTGCTATTTTTTTATTTTTCATACTGTCTTCTAGATTATCTTTCCATTTTTTTATATCTTCTTTACTAATATTTTGCTCTTTTCGTATTTCTTTAAGATATGTTTGCATTCTAACATCAGTTATTAATAATTCTTTTGCAATGTCTTTCTGAGTAATTCCTTTTTTTAACATTTTTACTATTTCTGTTTTATCTTTTTCTTTTCTTTTTTGTCTATATTTTTTTATTTCTTTCCTTGTTATCTTTTTATTTTCTATAAGCTCGTTTTGCATAGATAAAAATACTTCATTGTCTAATTTAGGATGTCTCATTCTTATGTCAAAATTATCATAGCCTAAAGTCAAGTAATCTATTATTTGTTGTTCTTCTAATATCTCTGTATTATTTTCTTTTTGCTTTGGTTCATTTTTATATTTTTCTTTTGCTTCATCTATTTGTTTTTGTGTTATAACTTTTTCTTCAATTAACCATTGTGTTATATTTTTTATTTGTGAATCAGATATAGGAATATTTCTTGATATTTCTTTATATGTTTCTCCTCTTTTAAGTCCCTCTATAATTTTTATTGTTAAAGGATCTTGCATTCTTCTGTTTTTTACTTTTTCATATTTTGCATTATTAATTTCTTCTTGTGTAATTAATTTAAATTTTATTCCTTCTTCTAGATAATTATCTACTGAGGATCTAGATAGATTTATTCCTGGTTTTTTTGATATTTCCTCACTACTTAGCCCTTGCTTTTTATATTCAAAAATTTTTTGTGCAATCACATTATTTTTTAAACTTTCAATTTTTTCGGCTTGTTTCCAATCTTTTATATCTTGTTCCGTTAATTTGCCTGTTTCTATCATATCCTTTTTTATTTTAAGTATTTCTTTATAATCTATTTTTAATTCAGTTGCAATTTTATTAAAAGAATATCCCTTTTTTAGTAATTTTATAATATTATCTTCTTTTTCACTCATATACATTCTCATATAATCAATTATGAATATTAATATATAATTGATTACTCACTTTCTCTCATATATTATTTTTCTGGTTCAACATATTCCATAGTTCCAGGAACAATTTTATCAACAAAAACTTCTCCCTCTAGATGGTCATATTCATGGCAAATAGCCTGTGCCAATAAATCTTTAGCCTTAAGTTTTGTTCTTTTACCATTTCTATCTGTATATTCCACTGTAACTTCTTCTGGCCTTACAACTTTTGCAAATTGATTTGGAAAACTCAAACATCCCTCTTCAACTTCTCTTTCACCTTTTGTTTTTAAAATAATCGGATTTATAAAAACAATTGGTCCTTTGTCATCATATAAATCTATAACAAAAACTCTTTTTAAAATTCCAACTTGCACTGCCGCAAGTCCCACACCATTGTATTTATGCATTGTGTCTATCATATCGTCTATTAATGTTTGTAGTTTTTCATCTATTGTTTCAATTTCTCTTGATTTTTTACTTAAAATTTCGTCTCCTTCATATCTTAGATTTCTTATTGCCACTTTTCTTCCCCCACTTCTATATTATTAATTTATACCATACTATTTGGATTTACATCAACTGAAACCTTAGTATTTTTGTAATTGTCACTATATATCTCTTTTAACAAATCATTTAAAACTCCGTTTGCCTGTTCATTCATATTGCCTTTTATAATAATTCTCCACCTAAACCTATTTTGAATTTTATCTATTGGTGATGGCATTGGTTTAAAAGTTTTAAATTCTTCATTATTTAAATTTTTAATTAGATATTCATATGCTTTATTTGAAACTTTTTTTATCTCCGCTTCGTTCAAACTATTAAATCCAATTATTATTATATCGCAAAATGGTGGATATTTCAACTGTTTTCTTAAAGCGATTTCTGTTTCATAAAATTCTTGATAATTTTGTTTTTGTGCATCTTGAATACTAAAATTTTCTGGGTTATATGTTTGTATTATAACTTTTCCCGGCAAATTCTCTCTTCCGGCTCTTCCAGCTACTTGAGTTAAAATTTGAAATGTTCTTTCTGTTGCCCTGTAGTCATCTATATTTAGTGAACTGTCTGCTGCTATAACACCTACTAATGTTACTTTTGGAAAATGATGTCCTTTTACAACCATCTGTGTTCCAATTAATATATCAATACCATCATTTTTAAATTTGTTTAAAATTTGTTCATGTGAATTTTTCTTTGTTACTGTATCTACATCCATTCTTATTGTTTTAGCCTGTGGAAATTGTTTTAATATCTCTTGCTCCAATTTTTGTGTTCCTGTTCCAAAATATCTTATTTTATCACTTCCACACTCTGGACATTTTGTAACAACTTTTTCTTCATATCCACAATAATGACATTTCAATTTATTTTCATAACTATGATATGTCATACTGATATTGCAATTCTTACATTTAACAGTGTACCCACAATTTCTACACATTATAAATGTTGAATATCCTCTTCTATTTAAAAACAAAATTGTTTGTAATTTATCTTTTAAATTCTGTTCTATTGCTTGATATAAATCAAAACTTAACATTGACCTGTTTCCATTTGCAAGTTCTTGTTTTAAATCTACAATTTCTACTTTGGGTAAATTAGAATTATTTGCTCTTTTAGTTAATTCCAATAATGTAATTTTTTCTGTTTCTTTTGCATTATAAAATGTTCTTAAATCAGGTGTTGCACTTCCTAGGACTAACGGAACATTTTCTTGTTTTGCAATTTTCTTTGCAACTTCTTTTGCATCATACTTTGGGCTTGCTTCTGATTTATATGAACTGTCATGCTCTTCATCAATTATTATTATCCCCAAATCTTTAACTGGTGCGAATATTGCAGACCTTGCACCTATAACAATTTTTGCTTTATTTTCTTTTATTCTTTCCCATTCATCATGTCTTTCTCCTATTGATAATTTACTATGTAAAACCGCTATTGTTTCCTTTCCAAATCTTGATATAAATCTATCTAGCATTTGTGGTGTTAATGATATTTCTGGTACTAAGACAATTGCAGATTTTCCCACTTTTTGAGCCTTATCTATTAACTGTAAATATACTTCCGTTTTTCCTGAACCTGTAACGCCATAAAGCAAAAATTCTTCATATTTTTTTCTATCCATAGTTGTTGATATTTTGTTGAAAGCATTTTGTTGTTCTTCTGTTAATTTTAAGTTATTTGTATTTTCTATGTTTTTGTTTTCTAATGGATTTCTTTCCACTTTTTGTTCAACTAATTCTAGATATTCATTTTTTATTAAAGTATTTACTATTGCTCTTGAACAGTCTGTAAATGCCTCTATGTCTGGTATTGTACATCCTTCATTGTCTTTTACAAAATTTAAGATTCTTATTTGCTTTTCTGATTTTATTTTCTTAGTTTCTATTTCAAAATTAATTTCTTCAAAGTCTTTTTTTAAATATACAACATTTATTTTTTTGTCTTGTATTCTTTTATTTACGTCTTTTGCATTTGTTCCTGGTGTTTGCATTAACCTAATACAGTCTGATACATTGCAAAAGTATCTTTTTGCCATCCAGTTTGCTAGTTCTATTTGCTTGTTTATTAGTCCATTTTCTACTTTTGCTATGTCTTTTATTTCATATTGTGATTTTTCTTTTATTTTGACTACATGTGCTTCTTCTAGTGTTTTCATTTTTCCAAATGGTACTAATACTTTGCTTCCTATTAGTATTAGTTCTTCCATTTCTTTTGGTATGTTGTAGTCAAATGTTCTGTTTAGTTGTTTTGCTTTGCTATTTATTATTACTTCTGCTACCAATTGCGTCCGCTCCTTTTGTTTTTTCTGTTTTTTATTATATCATATTGTTTGATGTATTTCTAGAAATTTTTTCAAAAAAATATAACTATGTAAATATAAAATTTAATTTTTTAATTTACATAGTTATATTTTAAAACCCTTATATTTTTTTGTTTATCTGACCCTGTCAAGTTTTAGAACTTTCCGTAAAACTTGACAATCTCTATCTAGGCACAAGGAATTTTCAAAGTGCTACTGAGCGACCAACACTGAACGGAACCCATCATTGTAACTGCTACTACCAGCATCACGACCGAAACAGAACAAACCGGCACCGCTGGTATACCAACAATAGCCACCGCGTCTGAAAAACGGACTGTAGGCTCCAACAAAGTAAGAGTAGTCATCATACCATGATGTTTGTCCCACACCAGCCCTTGATGTTTCACGTATTGCATCTCCATATATTTTTGTATTTGCTGCATAATTAGATTTACTTGCATCATCTAAAGATTGTCCTTTAGATTCACCAGTTGGATATACGGTTACATATTCAGAGCTTTTTCCATTATTTAAGGCATTCATTATTGCTTTTCCATAAGTATTAAGATATCCACTATCATTACCATTATTAACAATTGCCGCTGATCTTTCCCATGTTCCTCCTGACATATCATATATTCCATATATTGTTCCTGTACAACTTGCTCTCTGTCCTTCTTTTTCTGTCCATTTATATACTTTTTCAGTTGAAGAAACTGGTCT
>ERZ791923.955-NODE-955-length-35166-cov-3.532312_pt1 | contig 35166 bp, 26 predicted proteins | sample MGYA00510133_ERZ791923 | MGnify/ENA primary metagenome ERZ791923 (study PRJEB30046, sample SAMN00792106) | human gut metagenome | study: EMG produced TPA metagenomics assembly of the A metagenome-wide association study of gut microbiota in type 2... | reverse complement strand
CAAAACCCCCCGATTTTGCCCGTTTCGGCGTGTTCCCGCATTTGCTGCAAGCGGCTTTTCCCGCGGCCATCTCGTCCTGTTCCGATATTTTCTGCCAACGCTCCCGTACAGCGGTGCAACGTCCGGTTTTCGGGCTTCCGGCGGGTGCACGCTCGGCTGAGCTGCGAAAGCCGCACAAACCGCCGCCACGGGCGCGACGGCGTGGGAGTGGTGTTTTTGCTGTGCATTCAACCCATGTTTTCAATAAAATCGGCATATTTCCTCCTTGCCATGTCCTCATCCAGCTTCTGCATCTGCCGGTCATACTCCTGCTGAAGCACCGCATGAATCGGTCGGATGGTGAAGAGCAGATTGCCGTTGCGCGCTTTTCCATCTTTCGTTGTGACCAACGTCGGCTCTGTGATGAGCAGACTGCGTTCTTCGAGCGACCGGATGTGTTTGCGGATCGTGTTCGGACTCAGCCCAACCGCTTCACCGATTTTTCGGTAGCTTGGCCAGCATAGGAACGTCTGGCGATCCTCGCAGAACAGCAGGTAGGCGTAGATCGCGATTTCCGCTGCGCTAAGACCCAGCGAGAAAATCTCCTTCGGCAGTGGGAAGTAGTCCCTGACCGGATCGCGTGTCGGCCAGAGACTGCGCTTCATTCGCACCCTCCTGTATGCTGCTCCACCCACCGGATGAACGCCTCTTTTGGCACGACGATCCGATTTCCAATCCGCAGCGCGGGGAAATCTTTCTCGTGCATCAGCTCGTAGCTACTGGACGGTGCGATGCCAAGCACCTTTGCCACCATCGCGGCATTCAGGAACAGCGGCAGCTCGTCATAATTCTTGTAGTTTGATTCTTTCATGTTGTCCTCCTTTGTTCGTGTTCATTTTTCCTGTCTGTATTTTGTCTGTCCGAAAAAACACCTCCTACCCTTTATCCGTATTCAGAGGGTTTTTGTACCAAACTTTTTTCAAAAAATTTGCCCTCACTTTTAGTTGCACAACTTTTGCGACGTTTGTACGAGAAAATTTTGGTTGTCGCAAAAAATCCTCTCATTACTAGTAGGGATAAAAATCGCAGTTTTGACAGCCTGTTTTCAAAAAATTCAGAAATTTTTTCGCCGTTCAAAACATCCCCCTATTTAATCCGACACTTTGCGCTGTTTTTGTTGCCCTCCTTCGTAAACTTTTTTAACTCAGAAAGGCAGATATTTTACGCTCATTAAAAACTCCCTCTATTTGATCCGACAGATTTTTGCGTTTTGAGCGGTGTCCCCTCAAAAAATCCCCTCACTGCATAGGCCACGGGAACGCAATTTTTAGAAGCTTTTTCGAGAAAATTCACAGATCATTTACATTTCCGCCCCTGCGCTGCCTGTTTGCGTCCCTCCGAAAAAGTCCTTCTATTTAATCCGACAGAAAGCCGCGTTTTGAACAGCCTGTTTTGAAAATTTTTTTCGATGGCAAAAAATAGCCACCGTCCAAACGGACAGCGGCATCAAGTCAGCAGCTTGCATTCAGCTGCACTTCGAGTTATACTGGTTTTGGAATTTATTTGCTGGGAGGTTGCTAGCCCTTCTTCTGCGTTTGCCGTTCCCGCAATGCTGCTTCACAGAGGCACAACGTCCGGTTTTCAGGCTTTCGGCGTGTACGCGTTCGGCTGTGTCCTGAAAACGGCACAAACTGCCGACACAGGCGTGACGGTGCGGGGATTGCATTTTGTTGTTCGCCTTTTTTGAAAGACGCTTAACTTCGATTTGACTTTCACGCTGATTTATGGTTATAATATCAGCATGAAAGTTGGTGACAGATATGTGTTTTGAGACACTCGACGATTTGCTGCATGAGCGGAATGGAATTCTGCGAACGTCAGATGCGTTGGCTCGTGGTATTACAAAATCTCAGTTTTACGAATACGTCAATTCTGCGAAATTAGAAAAAGCCGCACACGGCATCTATGTGTCTGCGGATATGCTGACGGACGAACTGTACTTATTGCAGGCACAGTTTCCACGCGCTGTTTTTTCGCACGAGGCGGCGCTTTATCTGCACGATCTCAGCGAATATGAACCGATTCCCTTGACAGTGACCGTTCCTGCGAGTTACAACAGCACCGGACTGACTCGGAAAGGCGTGAAAGTCTACTACGTGAAACCGGAGTGGTACACACTTGGTTTAATTGAGATCCCTTCTTTTGGTGGTCATCTGGTTCACGCCTACGACCTGGAACGCACGATCTGCGACGTGATTCGACGCAGTGAAATGATGGATGTGTCTGCATTTAATTATGCAGTCAGGGAGTACACAAAACGAAGGGATAAGAATTATGCGAAGCTGATTCGTTACGCAGCAGCGCTTCGTGTAGAGAAAAAGCTTCGTGAGAAAATGGGGGTGCTGTTCTGAATGATCAAGACATCTAAGCAATTGAAAGATCTGGTTGGAAACCGTGCGCATGGAGACAGCGCAAAATCCATGCTGTTTCTCCGGAACTATGCGATGGAGCGATTTTTGGAGCGGCTTTCTGCATCTAAGTATAGAAACTGTTTTATTTTAAAGGGTGGTATGTTGATTTCCGCAATGGTCGGGATCGACAGCCGTGCGACGATGGACATTGACACCACCCTGCGCAACTACCCTTTGAATTGCGAAAGCGCCGAGCAGATCGTCCGGCAGATCGCCGATGTGGAAATTGACGACAAAATCAGCTTTGTAATCAAGAAAACAGAAGAAATTATGGAAGATTCGGAGTACCAGGGTGTGCGGCTCTCGCTTGATGCATATCTGGACAAAACGAGGATTCCCTTGAAGATCGATATTTCCACCGGCGATGTCATTACCCCTTGTGAAATATCGTTTTCGTACCAGCTGATGTTTGAAAACCGAACAATCCCCTTGTTGGCATATCCGCCTGAGACAGTTCTCGCTGAAAAGCTGGAAACGATCCTTTCACGCGGGGAAGCAAATACACGGCTGCGTGATTTCTATGATGTGTATATCCTGCAAAGAGAGGATTTCGTCGTAACACCTGATGCACTGTGCCATGCGTTACTTGCAACCTGTCGAAAGCGCGGACACGAAGATCTGCTTCACACATATGCGTCTATCCTTGACAGAGTCCGACAGAGCGACACAATGCGTACACAATGGATGAAATATCAATCAGATTTCGACTATGCTGCCGGGATTACCTGGGATACTGTTTTGGACACAGTTGAAACACTTTGTATGAAAACATTGGATGATCATGCATTTGGAGATGAACTGCCACAGGAAGAATCACAATTTGAAATGCACTTGCTTTAACCCCGCTATTCTTTGATTACTGCGGCGCAGTTTTTGCGCTGGGTTTTCTGGTTTGACCCACACGCTGACCCACACGGCGAAACGAGCGGATGGAAACAGCGGAAACAAGAGGGGCAAAGAGCATTGATTTCCGAGCAGAAAGTGCTGAAAATGTCTAAAAATCGTCGTTTTTATAGCTTTTCTACTATTCGTAATCAGCAGGTCGCCGGTTCAAGTCTGGCCACTAGCTCCAGAAACCTGCGAAAGTCGAAAGATTCTCGCAGGTTTTCTCTTTTGTTTTTACATCACCTGCGCCATGAAATTCGCCATCTTTTCCGCCGTGCTTTCCTGCATCTGCCGTGTGACGTGAGTGCAGATGCAGGAAAGCGCAGTTTTTTTTAAAAGGCAGCTTGCGGGTTTTCGAACCTGAAGGCTGCTTTTGTATGCTGCTATCCGATAAGAAAAAACCGAAGCAGAGCGATCTGCCTCGGCTTTTGTGTTATTCTTCGACCTTATGATAGACGAACGCGTTCGGGACCGGGCGGGAGCCGGTATAGCGCGTGGCAGCGTTCGAGCCGCGAATGACGTATTCGCCGTCGTACCACATCATGGCGCTTGTGCCACCATCGACGTTCATGGCCTGCACAGCGTTGTGCCGCTGCAAAATCTTTGCGCACTCGTTGACGTCGGTTCCGAGAATGCCCTCGGTGTAAAGACGGCCCTCAATGACGAGCAGCAGCATTTCGTATTTATCCGACTGGCCGATGCAGACACGGGGATTGAGCTCGACCCAGTAGTCGTTTTGCAGGACCTCGCCGTCGATGATGATGGGCGGCTGGAACTCGGTCGCGTCGCGGCAGTCCGCGCTGACTTCCTTGTCGACCTTTTTGATGTAGATGAGGTTGTCCGTGTGGATCTCCAGACGGTAGTACTGGAAGTTCGGGTTTGAGACGTAGTGCGTGCCGTAGCCGTGGCCGTTCGACATTGCGTAGCCCGCAATGAGGCCGCCGTTGCCGTTGCCCCAGTTGCCCTGGCTGTCGATATCAATGAAGCCCGAGCAGGTCGTAGCGAGAATGCCGTTGTGCGCCTGCGCGATGGTTCCGGTGAGCTGACCGAACTGGCCGACACCGGAGGAGTTTTCCACGTTCAGCCGCGCAGGGTCCTTCGCGATGGCCAGAATGCCGCGATAGCCAGAGCCCTCGACGCGCACGAGCATGATCTCTTCCTTGGCGTTGATGGCGAGCACCTGCTCGCCCATGGTCGTCATGATGGACGTGCCGTTGTCATCCAAACCGGCCTCGTTGATGTTGATATTCTCCCAGCCGTTATCGAGCACTGACGGGTTCTGCTCTACGTAAGCTTCCATCGTCGCCTGATCGAGCTCCCAAAACATTTCATAGAACGCTTCTTTGGCGAGCGCCTGCTCGTCTTCGGGCGTCATGGTCTCGGTTTCCATCTCGGTGACAGTTGTGTCAATTGGCTTGATTGCCGGCTCGACGGGCTCTGCGGGCGTCGTCGTTTCCGGCTCCTTGCTCCAGGAGCTTTCCTTATCGCCGACAGCTTCTGCCGCCTGAATGCGCATCTGCAAAACCTCGTCAATGACGGGCTCAGGCAGCAGATACGTCGCCATCCACTGGTGGCGCATGGTGGACATGGCCGTCTGAATGTAGATCGTGCGCCAGCGCTTGACAAAGCTGTTCTGCGTGTAGCACAGGAAGAAATAGAGTCCTTCCAGACACAGAATGACCGTCAGCCAGATGGCAAGCACCTTCAGAGGCTTTTTCTTTTTCTGCTTCTTTTCCTTCGGCTCGTTCTCCGGCTCTGCCTTGCGGCGGCCTGCCACACGGGCAGCCGACCGGGAATTGCCAAACAGTTTCATTTGCGGCATAATATCTCTCCAGTATGGATGTTTGTTTCATGTGGATATTGCATAGACCAAAGTATTTTAGCACATCTCGCCGAAAGAATCAATCTTTTGTGCCGCATTCGGAAATTTTAAGAAATTTCAAGTCTCGTTACAGCAAAATGGGCGGCTCAAAAGAGCCGCCCGGAAATCATTATGCAGATAACAGCGTCTCTAACCGCGCGCGGATGAACTTCAAAAGCTTCCCGTTTTCCGGCATTTCCTTAAGCTCGGCGGGGTTGCACAGATGCGCGAGATCTTCGGAAAGATAGCCTTCCTCGAATACATCGACACCTGCCCGCGAGAGACAGTCGGCATAGTGCATGAGCGCCTCGTTTCCGTCGAGCTCGCCTCGCTTGCGGAGCGCGCCAGCCCATGCGGCAATCGTCGCGAGGGGATTGGTGGAGACGGGCTTTCCTTCGCGCCATCTGCGGTAGTGGTCGACGACGGTCCCGTGCGCAGCCTCGTATTCGAAGTTGCCATCCGGCGAGACGAGGACGCTCGTCATCATGGGAAGGCTTCCGGAGGCGGCGGCAATGAGGTCGCTCATCACGTCTCCATCGTAATTTTTGCACGCCCAGATCATGCCGCCCTCGGAGCGGATGACCTTCGCAGCCACGTCGTCGATGAGTGCGTAGCGATAGTGAAGGCCGGCGGCTTCAAATTGGTCTTTGAACTCCTCGTCAAAGACCTTCTGGAACAGGAGTTTGAAGGTCTGGTCGTAGTCCTTGGAGATCGTGTCCTTGCTCGAGAACCACACGTCCTGATGCACCGACAGCGCGTAGGTAAAGCAGCAGCGGGCAAACGACAAGATGGAGTCGTCCCGGTTGTGCATCGCCTGCAACACGCCAGGGCCCTTGAAGTCATAGACGGTCTGCCGGGAGAGCTCCGCGCCGCTTTCATCGGTGAAGACCAGCTCCGCTTTACCCGCGCCGGGGACGCGGTACTCGACCGCCTTGTAGATATCGCCGTAGGCGTGCCGCGCGATGGTGATCGGCTTTTTCCAGCAGGAGACGACGGGCTTGACCTTGGAAATGAGGATCGGGGTGCGGAAGACTGTGCCGTCGAGCGCCGCGCGGATGGTCGCGTTCGGAGACTTCCAGAGCTTTTTGAGGTGATATTCCTCCTGCCGCTGCAAGTTGGGAGTAATGGTTGCGCATTTGACGCCGACATGCAGGCGCTTGATCGCTTCCGCAGCCTGTACAGTTACGGCATCTTCTGTTTTGTCGCGGTTCTGGATGGAGAGGTCGTAGTATTCGGTATTGAGGTCGACAAAGGGGAGAATCAGCTCGTCCTTGATCATGCCCCACAGAACACGGGTCATTTCATCGCCGTCGAGTTCCGCGATGGCGTTTTGCATCTTGATTTTTTCCATGACTTACTCCTTTTTCTGTGCGGCGTAGTGGTTCATGAGGCAGCCGCGCAGCAGCAGCTCGCGCTCTTCAGCGGATGTGTTCTTGAGCCAGAGCATCAAGCGATCGACGCTGCCGTCCGCACGGAGAACAGTTGCCGGGAAGCACTCGTCTCCGGCTTCCACCTTGCGCTTCACGTCCGGAACGTAGATAAAATCGCCAGGTTCGGCGGTAAACTCGGTACCGGGCTCCAGCGTGAACGGGAGCATGCCCCAGTTGACGCAGTTCGAGCGGTAACGTTTTGTGGCGAATTCATAGCAGATATTCGCGCAGCCGCCGAGCACTCTTTGGCAGGATGCAGCCTGTTCGCGCGCAGAGCCGTCGCCGGGTTTGTTGGCAAAGATCACAGAGCCAAGCTGCATGGTTTTTGCTGTGTCCTTCGAAAGGCCGAGCTTAGCAAGGACGGCTTCCAGCTCCGGCGGGACAAGGCCGTCCGCGCGGGCAAGCTCGAGCGCATACGTCGCGTTTGCGCGGGCGACATACTCGGGGTCCCGGCGGGAGAGGGCAAAGGTCGCGAGCTTCAGAGGGTTCGAACGGTACGACGATGTTTCGCCCGAGGGGATCAGCTCGTCTGTCGTGGTCACGGGGTCGCGCAGGACGGAGGCCACCTGCATGAGAAGGTTTTCCGAGAGCGCCGGGATCTTCGGCCATTCGGTAATATTGGGCCCGAATTTCAGCGCATGCTCCGGCTGGGGATTGCCCGCGCCAAAGTAGACGCGTTTTTTGTAAACATCCGCGTCAAATGTACGCGTGACAGGCTTCGGCGCGTCGTACGCCACGTCCGCGGCAGAGGTGAGCACGCCGTGGTTTCGTGCGGTTGCGGAAATCGAGCGCGCATCCATCAGGATAACGCCGGCCAGCTGACCGTTTCCGGGCTTCGAGCCCTCGCGGTTCGGGAAGTTTCGCGTCGTGTGGCGGATGGAAAGGGCATTGTTGGCCGGAACGTCGCCCGCGCCGAAGCAGGGGCCGCAGAAGCAGGGCTTAAACAGCGCGCCTGCCTCCAGAAGCTGCTGCTGCACACCGTTTCGGATGAGCTCAAGGTTCACGGGGATGGACGGGGGATAGACCGAAAGCGAGAAGTCACCGCAGCCCACGTCGTAGCCGTTCAGAATGGAGGCGGCCTCCGCGATATTGTCGTACATGCCGCCCGAGCAGCCTGCAATCACGCCCTGATCGACCATCAGCTTTCCGTTCACGATTTTGCCTGTCAGATGGAGCTCTGCCTTGCCGCCAAACTGCTCGTGCGCCCGCTGTTCCACCTCGCGCAGATAGTCGCCGGGGAAAGCAATCAGCTCGCGCAGCGTGACGGCCTCGGACGGATGGAACGGGAGCGCCGCCATGGACTCGAGTTTCGAGAGGTCGATTTCGATGCAGCTGTCATAGTACGCGCCTTCTTCCACGCGCAGCGGGCGGTAAGCGTCCGGCCGGCCGTGGATGGCGAGGTATTCTTCGACCTTCTCGTCCGTCTCCCAGATGGAGCTCAGACATGCCGTCTCGGTCGTCATCACGTCGATACCGATGCGGAAATCCATCGGAAGATGTTTAACGCCGGGGCCCGCGAACTCGAGCACCTTGTTTTTGACAAAGCCGTTTTTATACGTTGCACCGCAAAGCGCGATGGCTACATCGTGCGGCCCCACGCCATGGGGCACTTCGCCCGTCAGCCAGATGAGCACAACCTGCGGCTTTGCAACATCATATGTGTTTTGCAGCAGCTGCTTGACAAGCTCGGGGCCGCCCTCGCCAACGCCCATCGTGCCGATCGCGCCGTAGCGGGTGTGGCTGTCGGAGCCCAGAATCATTTTGCCGCAGCCGGTCATCATCTCGCGCGCGTACTGATGGATAACGGCCTGATTGGCGGGCACGTAATCGCCGCCATATTTGATGGCCGCGGAGAGGCCGAAGACGTGGTCGTCCTCGTTGATCGTTCCGCCGACAGCGCAGAGGCTGTTGTGGCAGTTGGTCAGAACATAAGGAACAGGAAAACGCGTCAGGCCGCTGGCTCTGGCTGTCTGGATGATGCCGACGTAGGTGATATCGTGGGAGATCAGGCCGTCGAAGGTGATGTGGAGCTGGCCGTCTGCCGCGCTTTTATTGTGGCTGGCCAAAATCTTCGCGGCAATGGTTTTTTCCTTCGCGCCGCTGTCATATGCGCCGGCGATTACGGGCTTGCCGCCCTGAATCGTTACGCCGCTGTCAATCAATCGGATCATGTGCATCCGTCCTTTCCGCTGTGCTGCGTCCGGGAAATACCCGGCAGTTTTCATGCCAACAGTATAGCAAGGCTCACCGAAAAATGCAAGAAGAAAATGAATGAAATTTCTTGATACTTGCAAAAATCTTGCATTTTTTAGTGAAATGCAATTGAAAATTCAATTATGCAAAGAAAAAATAAAGAAATTTGAATTTTTTAAAATTAGTTCTTGCATTTTTGAAAAAGTGTCGCTATAATGAGCCCAACATGAAAACAGCGCTTGCTTAAAGGAGAAGGACACCATGGAACGTGAAATGGATTTGCGCGGCAAAGAAGCAGCTTCCCTCAGCAGTCTTGTGAAACAGGAATATCAGATTCCGGACAGCTATTACTTTGGTGAGGTCAAGCGCGGCCTTCGCAACAGCGACGGCACGGGCGTGCTCATCGGCGTGACGAAGGTCGGCAGCGTGCAGGGCTATCTGATCGAAGACGGCCGCCGCATTCCGGTCCCCGGCAAGCTCTACTATCGCGGCATTGACCTCAACGAGATCGTCGAAGCGCACCGCAAGAGCGGCACATTTGGCTACGAGGAGGTCGCGTATCTGCTGCTCATGGGGCATCTGCCGACAAAATCCGAGCTTTCCTATTTTAACGATATCATGTGCAAGGCCAGAAAGCTGCCAGAGGGCTTCACGGAGGGTATGATCATGCGCCATCCGAGCCGCGATATCATGAACAATCTGGCGCGCAGCGTGCTGCTGCTATATTCTTACGACGAAAACCCGGACGATACGTCGGTGGAAAACCTGCTCACGCAGTCCATCCAGCTCATCGGCTCGTTCCCGGCGATCGTTGCAAACGCCTACGCAGTGAACCGCCACTATTTTGACGGCGAGTCGCTTCACATTCACTACCCGAGCGCGGAGCTCTCGGCGGCGGAAAACTTCCTGCGGATGATCCGGCCGGACGCGAGCTATACGGAAGAAGAGGCGCATCTTCTGGATATGATGATGATGATCCACGCCGAGCACGGCGGCGGCAACAACTCAACGTTCGTCTGCCGCGCGCTTTCCTCCAGCGGCACGGACACCTACAGCGCGATCGCAGGCGCGGTGGGCTCTTTAAAAGGCCCTCTGCACGGCGGTGCAAACGCCAAGGTCATGCAGATGTTCCGCGATGTGAAGGAGCATGTGGACGCAAAAGACGACGGCTCAATTCGCGACTATCTCGTAAAATTACTTGCACGTGAGGTGGGCGACCGGTCAGGCAAAATTTACGGCCTTGGACATGCGGTCTATACGCTCTCCGACCCGCGCGCGGTGCTGATCAAGGCGTATGCGGGACATCTGGCAGAGGTCAAGGGCTTTGCAGAGGATTTCGAGCTGCTGGAGAAGGTCGAGACGATCGGCGCGCAGCTTTTGCAGGAAAAGCGCCGGAGCGACGACCCCATCTGTGCGAACGTCGATATGTACTCCGGCCTCGTCTATCACATGCTCGGCATCCCGCAGGAGGTCTTCACGCCGCTGTTCGCCACGGCCCGTATTGCGGGCTGGTGCGCCAACCGGATAGAGGAGGTCCTGACCGGCAACCGCATCATGCGCCCGGCTTACCGCGCCGTCACCATCCACAACCACTACGTTCCGATGCTGGATCGCGAGGCGCACATGGAGCTGCCGCAGTAAAAAACGCCCCTTCGTAGGGGGCGATGCCCACATAGACCCACAACCACGGACAATGTGTGAAAAGAGCATCCGTAAAATCTACGGATGCTCTTCGTTTGCCTGTATGACCTTTTGCTTCTTGCGGCAGATGGCTAGGCTGATGAAAAACAGGACGAGACTGATGACCACGTCGTCGAGCCAGAGGTAGTGCAGGGGGAGAATGCCGGTCAGATTGATGAGCGGCAGGAAAAAGAACTGCGAAGCAACGCCGGCCCAATTCGGCCAGTAATGCCCCAAAAGAAGCTCCTGTACCAGCACGAGCGCCAGCGCCAGAAGGCTTGCGGCGTTAAACGCCAGCGTCTGAGAGAGCACTCTTGATTTGCCGTCGAACGTCAGATAGTTGAGAAGACCCCAGAGAAGAAGCGTCCCGAGTGCGATGAGCATCAAGGGCGGCAGCGTATCCATACGCGCCATCATGTAAGCGTTCTGCAAAAAGCCGACGCCCAGCGGCAAGAAGCCGAGTACGATACGTAATAGCTGTTTCATAACCGTTCCTCCTTGGATGATTTGCAAAAATCGCCCGGCGAAAGCCGGGCGATTTCCTGTGTTACGGATCAATGATGCTATGGAGCGATCAGGCCGCCATGTTCATGAAGACCTGTGCGACCATGGCGCGGGTGGCGGTGCCGTTGGGGTTGAACGCGTTGTTCGAGCCCGAAAGGTACTTGGCCGCCGTGCAGTAGTGAACGCCCTCGAGCGCCCAGTCCGCGATGGAGGTAAGGTCGGTGTAGGTCAGCTCGGTTGCCGCCTCGTTCTTGGCCTTGCCGATGGTCTTGTCATAGCCATAGAGCACCTTCGCCATTTCCTGACGGGTGATGGCCTTGTTGGGTGCGAACGTGCCGTCCGCATAGCCGCCGACGATGCCGTTTTCAGCCGCCCAGACGACAGCGGGCGCGTACCAGCTGTCTTCCTCACAGTCAGAGAACTTGGCGGAAACCTTGGTCTCGACAGCGGGGGAACCGGCCTGACGGTAGAGGATCGTGACGAGCATGCCGCGCGTCAGAGCGCCGTCGGGATTGAAGCCTGTGCCGACGCCATTCATGAGGCCGTTGTCGCTGACATAGTTGACAGCCTTTTCATACCACTTGCCAGGGACAACGTCGGTGTACTTCACGATAGAAATACGGCCAGCGGGCTTGGAATACTGCTCGCCGATGGTGCCGCCGAGCTTGGTCTCGATGTAGGAAAGAACCGTCTGCGCGTCGGTCATGGTCGCATCGCCGGCCTTGAGGACCTTGGAGTTCTTGAACATCGTGAAGCCGTCGCCGCAGTAGGTGATGGTGTAGTCGATGCCGCCGAGGGTGTAGGTCTTGTTGGGGTTGATCGGCTCATAGACGCCGGTCTTCTTGTTGAGGACCTGCACGTTCTGCACGCGGCGTGCGCCTGCGACCTTGACGAACTCGCCCTTGTCGCTCAGCTCAATGGAAGAAGGGATGCTCGAGACGATGGTGTACTTGAGGCCGGAAACACTCAGGAAGCCGCCGGACTCGGATGGGTACTTGATTGCGCCCATTTCCAGCATGTCAAGAACAGTCTGGCCGGTCACTTCCATCTTGCAGGGGAGGTTGCCCCACGGGAAGACGGTGAGGATGTCGTTAAGCGTGATGTCGCCTTCTTTAATGGGAGCGCGCAGGCCGCCGCCGTTCATGATGCCGATGTCGGCGTCCATCATGACGCGGTAAGCGTCCGCCGCGAGATCGCCCAGCGCGGTCTCGGAATTACGGACCAGGCGGTTGCCGTTTTCGTCGTAGTCATTGAGCGTAACGGAGCTCTTGGCGACGACCTTGGAAACGGTGTCGGAGAAGGAGTTCTGGATGTTTTCGACATACGCCGCAACGGTTTCATCCTTTTTGGTGAAATCCTTGGCGGAGATGAGCTCGGAGGTGATCGTGCCGTCAGCAGCGATGGTGAGCTTACCGAGGGTGGCAAGCTTGCCCTCTTCCTGACCGGCCTCGGCGAGGATGACGTCCTTGCCGTCCTTGTTGGAGACCTTTGTCGTCAGCGTCAGGTGGTCATGACCGTCGAGCATCGCGTCGATGCCGGTGGTGTTGGCGATGACAGCCTTGGAGCTCCAACGGTCGGTCGTGCCTTCGTTGCCGAGGTGGGCAAGGGCGATGACGTAGTTAGCACCGGCCTTTTTGACCTCGTCAACAGTGTTCTGCACAGCCTTATACAGCGCCGAGCCGTCGTCGTCTTCGCAGAACGAATAGATGTAGTTGCCGTTCGCGTCCTGGAAGTAGGCGGGGGTGGACTTCACGAAGGACTCCGGCGTGGCGATGCCGATATAAGCGACCTTGGTTCCGCCGTAATCGACGATCTCATACGGCTTGTAGGCGATGTCGGACGTACCCTTGCCGAGGTATTTGAAGTTGCAGGCGAGGTATTTGAACTTGGCCTGCTTGGTCAGCTTGGTCAACTGTGGGATCTTGTAGTCGAACTCGTGATTGCCAAAGGTGGCAAAGTCGTAGCCGGTCTCGTTCATGATATCGACCAGATACGCCCCGCCCGAAAGCGTGCCGATCGCGCCGCCCTGTACCGCGTCGCCGCAGTCGACCAGCGCAACGTAATTGTGCGTCTGCTCCATCTCGGCCTTGTACGCCGCAACGCCGGCATAGCCCATGCCGTCGGATACGCCGCAGTGCACGTCGTCGGTGTGCAGGATGACAATGTCGTTGGATTTTCCGTCTGCCGCGAGAGCCGTGGTCCCGAGGCTCAGAACCATGATGAGGCAAAGCAGAAGTGCAACAAGTTTCTTCATAGTATCCTCCTTTTTTCTCGCTTTCACAGAGCGCCATGTGACGCGGTGCAAAAGGGTATACCAGAATCATACAACAAAACCTGAAAAACAGCAATAGGCAGAAACGTAAAAAATACGAAAAATTTTCATCAACTCGCACAAAAAATGGATGAGTTTCAAAAAAACGGGCAGCAGATTCGACAAAGAATGACGGTTTTTCACAGCGCATACAAAAAATGTATACCCGGAAAGCCGAAAAGGACGCGGGAGTCACCCACGTCCTTGCAATCAGATTCCTACGATTGTGCCGCTTTGTGTCTCCTGTCCGCAAAACGGGACATTTTTTCGAAGGCAGGTCTTGATATAGCAAAATGCCGCGCGCTCCCCCTCATCGCGCAGCTTGGTCAGAAGGAACCGGAGCGCGCGAACGGTGTCGGGGTGCATGAGCCGCGCTTCGTTGGAGCGCTCCAGATAGCCGAGCGCCGACGCGTCCGTATACGCCGAACCCTGATACGTTTTGCAGGCGGCGATCCGGTCGGCCACCATCTCGGCAAGGTATTTTGGTGGCATAGGAACGGCGGCATACGCCTTCGTCTGCATGTCAAGATCCGTCCAGTATTCCCAGTGGTGCCGGTTCCGGCCTTTGTGGTGCATCCACGCTTCGCTCCAGCCCTTTTCCTCGCGCTCGGCGGTGTTCGGGCTGCGCGTGCCCTGATAGTATCTGACACCGGTCAGAAATTCAACCGGGGCATATTTGGAAAGATCGTGTGTGAGGCCCTGCCAGTAGAGCCCCATGCGGAAGCACCCCTGCCGGACGAGGCGTCGGTGGTGATTGATCGTATGCAGATGTCCCCAAAAGCTTCCCATAACGCGCCTCGATTCCTCAAATTATGCGAAAATGCTTCGATGCGATATCAAATCCAGTATACCGCAGCGCGCGGAAAATTGCAAGCGATCAGCCGCGCAGCGCGCTTCCCTGCATTACGCCGTCCTGCTCGAAGCGCTTCTGGATGGCGCTTAACACGCGCTTTTTGTCCGCGCTCCACAAGGGAGCAATCAGGTCGCGCTTGGCCCCGTCTCCTGTCAGGCGGTGAATGACGACATCCGGCGGCAGAACAGCAAGGCATTGCTCCAGAATGTCAATATACGTGTCAAGCTCCAGCGTTTGTATGCGTCCTTCCGCATATTCCCGCGCCAGATCGGTTCCGCGCAGAACGTGCAGCAGATGCAGCTTCACGCCGTCGACGTGTACGCTCCCCAGATAGCGCGAGGTCTCTGACATCATCACTGCCGTCTCACCGGGAAGCCCTAGAATCTGGTGCGCGATGACCTCAATATCCAGTGCGTGAAGCTTTTGTACCGCGTCGTCAAAGACCGATAGGGGATAGCCGCGGCGAATGTACTGTGCAGTATTGTCGTGAATCGTCTGAAGACCGAGCTCGACGAAGACCGGTTTTCTTGCGCGAAGCCGGGACAGCATCCGCAGAATATCCTCCGGCAGGCAGTCCGGCCTGGTGGCAATCGAGAGCGCGACCACATCGCCCTCCTCTATCGCGGCAAGAAAGAGCGGCTCGAGCCGGGAAACTGCGCCGTAGGTGTTTGTAAAGTCCTGAAAATAGGCGATGAATTTCGCACCCTGCGCCTTTTTGCCGAGAATATACTTTGCCTGCTCGAGCTGTTCGGGGATGGATGCGCTGCCGGTGGCGGCAAATTCTCCGCTTCCAGAACAAAAGATGCAGCCACGCGCGCCAAGCGTACCGTCCCGGTTGGGGCAGGTGCAGCCCGCAGAGAGCGAGAGCTTATAGACCTTGCAGCCGAAACGGCGCTTGAGATAGGGACTGAGGGCGGTATAGTGTTCCATACGGACTCCTTAGAAAAAGTCCGCCGCAAAATGCGACGGACCTTCGATTGTTATGCGTTTTCTTCTGGCTGTGTGTCCGGCTCGTCGACCGGCTCGATCGATTCAATGGGCAGAACGTCCGCGTCGGGGATGGGCTTTCCCTCCATGACGGCCTCGAACTGAGGCCTTCCCATGTTGTTGTGCACCATGAGATAGGAGGCAACAGCCTCGAGCTTGTCGTCATGCGATTTGAGAATGCCCGTGCACTTCTGATAGGCGGCAGTCAGAATCGACTGTACCTCGTCGTCAATGCGCCCGGCGACGGCCTCAGAGTAGGACTTTGTCTTTTCGTAGTCCCGGCCGATGAAGACCTCGTTTCCGGACGAGTAGCACACGGGGCCAAGAGAATCGCTCATGGCATACTTCGAAACCATGTCGCGCGCAATGGCCGTAGCCCGCTGGATATCGTTGGACGCGCCGGTGGAGATATCATCAAGCTTGAGCTGCTCGGCCACACGTCCGCCGAGGAAGCCCACGATGGTTTCAAACATCTCGCTCTTGGAGACGAACGTCTGGTCGTCCTGCGGAAGGCTGATGGTCATGCCGCCCGCCATACCGCGGGGGACGATGGTGATCATATGCACGGGGTCCTGCGTCGGCAGGCAGTACATTGCGATGGCGTGACCCGCCTCGTGGAACGCAGTGAGCTTGCGCTCATACGTAGATACGACGCGGCTGCGCTTTTCGGGGCCTGCGATGACCTTGATCATCGCCTCTTCCATGTCCTTCATGGTGATGACCGCGCGGTTCTTCCCGGCGGCAAGAAGCGCCGCTTCATTGAGAAGATTCGCTAAATCTGCGCCCGTGAAGCCCGCCGTCGCCTTGGCGAGCGATTCAAGGTTCACGTTGTCGGCAAGAGGCTTATCCTTCGCATGGACCTTCAAGATAGCCTCGCGCCCGCGCCAGTCGGGGGTTCCCACATAAATTTGCCGGTCAAAGCGGCCGGGACGCAGGAGCGCCGGGTCGAGGATGTCCTTGCGGTTCGTCGCCGCGATGACGATGACGCCCGTGTTGCTGCTGAAGCCGTCCATTTCGACGAGCAGCTGATTGAGCGTCTGCTCGCGCTCATCGTGGCCTCCGCCGAGACCTGCGCCGCGTCTGCGGCCGACTGCGTCAATTTCATCGATGAAGACGATCGCGGGGGCAACCTTTTTCGCCTGCTCGAATAAATCGCGCACGCGGCTCGCGCCCACGCCGACATAGAGCTCGACAAAGTCGGAGCCCGAAATGGACAGGAACGACACGCCGGCTTCGCCCGCAACAGCTCTTGCAAGGAGCGTCTTGCCGGTGCCCGGAGGGCCGACGAGCAGCACGCCCTTGGGGATTTTCGCGCCGAGGCGGCTGTAGCGCTTGGGGTCTTGCAGGAAGTCCACGATCTGCGCCAGCTCCTCCTTTTCCTCGTCCGCGCCCGCTACGTCCTGGAACGTGACGGTCTGGGAGGTCGGAATGCCGAAGCGGGCGTTGGCCTTCGTGAAGGTTGCCATGCCGTTGGGCCCGCCGTTTGCGCGGCTCGAGAGGAAGAAAAAGAGGATAAGCAGCACAATACCGCCGATGATATACGGCGCTGCCGCGCGATACCAAGGGTCGCTCGCAGGCAGATAGTTGTAGCTCTTGAGTGTCCCGGCTGCGTACTGCTCGGCGATCAGATCGTCGAGGTCTGCGCGGAACTGCTCGGTATCGCCGATTTTTGCCGTGACGGTGGAGGTGGTGTCGCCGTCTCCTCGCACCTGCATGGTGAGATTGCTTCCCTCTAACGTGAACGAGGCGACCTTTTCATTGCGGAACAGGTCCAACACGTCCGAATATTGAAGCGACTGAGTGGTGTTTGGCGTAAGCAGGCTGCTCACCAGAAGCAGCGCCACGGCCAGCACCACAAGCAAAACGAGAAAACTCGTCGGTTTTGATTGCTGAGACAATGAAGTTCTCCTTCCGGCTTATTTTTCGAGATAGACAGACGGCTTGAGAACGCCGACATAGGGGAGGTTGCGGTAATAGTCTTCGTAGTCCAGACCGAAGCCGACAACGAATGCGGCCGGGATCGTGAAGCAGGCATAGTCCGGCTCCAGATCGACCTTGCGGCCGGAGGGCTTATCGAGGAGGGTGCAAATTTTGATAGAAGCGGGCTTTCTCGCCTGGAACAGCTCGACGATCAGCTTGAGCGTGCTGCCGGAGTCGATGATGTCCTCAAGAATCAGAACGTCGCGGCCCTCAATATCGTGGTCGATATCCTTGCGGAAGGTCAGCTTTCCGGTCGACTCCGTGCCGCCCTCAAAGGACGTGACACACATGAAGTCCTCCTGCACGGGAACGGTGATGGCCTGCGACATCTCGCCGAAAAACGGCACGACGCCCTTGAGAACGCCGACTAAGATGGGGCACTTGCCGCGGTAGTCCTCGGAGATCTGCGCGCCGACCTTGCGGATGCGGGCATGGATGTCTTCCTCGGAGACGAGAACGCGTTCAATATCCTGCTGCATGTCAAATTTGTTAATCATTGCGTATCCTCTTTCTGTATATACTCTTTTTCATGCATAAACTGAATCAGAAGAGCAGCCTCCCCGGGCTGCGCGCCATGTTCGCTTGACACGGCAAAGGGATAGACCAGAAGCACCCGTGCGCCGTCCGTCACGACGGGAACCAGCTCCCGCTGAGAAGCGGGAATTTTCCGGTCGATGAAAAGCTTTTTAAGTGTTTTACGTCCGCCTTGGAGGCGGATCTCGTCGCCTTGCTTTCTTGGACGGATGAGAAGGTCCTTCGGCGCTTCTATCGTATCATATCTGAGTGCAAATGTGCAGGGGCTCAGCATGGATTTTTCGAAATTTTTTACGAACCGGCACGAAACACGCAGCGACAGCTCCGGAATTTCCGTTTCGTCATCCAAAGAGAGCTTCTTCGGCGCAAAGCTCGCGGGCGATTCGCGCAAGTCTGGCGCCAGCTTATCGTAGCTCCGGCAAAGAATTTTTCCGCCCGGGAGCGTGACGGACTGTGAGCCGTCTTTCCCGACTACGAGCCGCATCAGGGCTTCCACATGCGCGCGGGACGGCTTCGAAACAGAAAGCTCCGATAAAAGCTGCCGCATGGCCCGCAGCAAAAGCGCGTCCGGCGCGTCCCGCAAAGCACGGCATGACCAGCCGCCGTCCGGCAATTTGGCCAAGCGCAAGAGGGAAGCGGCCGCGCCGTCCAAATACGCGTCCTCTTCGCGCAGAATTTCGCACATCTGGAAAACGGAGCTGGAGAGCTTCGGGTTTTCACGCGCAAGAAGCGGCACGACCTCATGCCGCAGGCGGTTCCGGAGGGGAAGCAGCGACGCATTCGAGGAATCCTCTACATGGGAAAGCGCGTGCTGTTCCAGATACGTCTCGACCTCCGCACGCGAGACGCAGAGCATCGGACGGATGATCTTGCCGCGCTTCGGGGGAATGCCGCACAGACCGCGCAGCGCCGTCCCGCGTACGAGATTGAGTAGAACCGTCTCTAAATTGTCGTCCTGTGTGTGCGCCGTGGCGACAGGCTTTCCGAGGCTTTCAAAAAACTGATAGCGAAGAACCCTCGCCGCCTCCTCGACGCTTTCGCCGGTTTGCTTGCAGCGCGACAGAACATCCGCGCGCGATACGGTGAGCCGAACGCCGAGGCTTTCGCAGAGGCTTTTCACGAACGCTTCGTCGCGGTCGGATTCTGCCCCCCGCAGCCGGTGGTTCAGGTGCGCGGCTTCGACGGTGATGGAAAGCTCCTTTTGAAGCGAGAGCATCACATGCAGCAGACACACCGAATCTTTGCCACCCGAGACGGCGCAGATGACCGTAGCGCCCGGGGCGATCAGCTCGTTTTCCTGGAGATAGCGGAGAATGTTATCCCTCATGCTTCCACTCCAGGTCGGAGAACGTCGTATACTGCGGCATCCACTGCGTCTTGACCGTTCCGGTTTCGCCGTGACGGTTCTTGGCGATGATGATCTCTGCGATGTTCTTTTCTTCGGTGTTGGGGTTATAGTAGTCGTCGCGGTAGATAAACATGACCGAGTCCGCGTCCTGCTCGATAGCGCCGGATTCGCGAAGATCGGACAGCATCGGCCGCTTGTCGGTTCGAGATTCGTTCGCACGCGACAGCTGGCTCAGGCACACGACCGGAACGTTCAGCTCCTTGGCCATGATCTTGAGCGCGCGGGAGATTTCACTCACGACCGTCACGCGGTTCTCACCCGATTTTCCGGGCGCGGCGGCGGTCATTAACTGCAAATAGTCGATGAGCACAAGGCCGAGATTTTCGAGCCGCCTGCATTTGGCGTTCATTTCGGCGACCGTGATGGCCGGGTTATCGTCGACCCGGATATCCGTCTGGCTGAGGGCAGAGGACGCGATGGAGAGCTTGTTCCAGTCTTCCTCCGTGAGCTTTCCCGTGACGAGCTTCTGGTTGTCGACAAAGCTTTCGTTCGACAAAAGGCGCATCGCCAGCTGCTCGCGGGACATTTCGAGCGAGAAAAAAGCGACAGTCTTATTGGTACTCTTTGCGACGGAGAGCGCGACGTTCAGCGCCATCGACGTTTTGCCCATGCCGGGTCTCGCGGCGATGAGAAGAAGGTCGGAATTGTTGAGGCCGTTGATCTTTTTGTCGAGATCGTGAAGCCCGGTAGAAAGGCCCGGAATGTCTTTTCCGGACTCGGCCAGTTCTTCCAGCCGGTCGTAGACATTGATAAGAACCTTTCCGATGTGCTGGAGGCTGTCGCCGGAGTTTTCCTTGCGGAGGCTGTAGACCTTTTTTTCGGCGGCCTCGAGCATCTCCTGCGCAGTGCCGACGCCTTCCTGGACCATGTTGGTGATCTCATCGGCTGCCGTGCCCAGGTTCCGCATGAGCGCCTTGTCGTGGACAATTGCGCAGTACTGCTTGACATTGGCGGCGGTGGGCGTAATTTGCAGGAGCTGGGAAATATAATGATACGAATGCGCCTCGTCATACACGCCGCGCTCTTTCATCTTGTCGAGCACGGTGACGGGGTCAATGTGCTGCGAGAAGTTGAACATCGTATAGATCGTCTCGAAGATCTCGCGGTTCTGCTGCAAGTAGAATTCATCCGGCTGCAAAAGCGAAATGACATCCGGCACGCACCGCTCGTCAATGAGCATGGAGCCGAGCACAGACTGCTCCGCCTCGAGCGACTGCGGCACCTGACGGCCTAAGAGCTCGTCGACAGGCATCGATGTTCACCTCCTCGAAAGTTTACATAAGATCTATGAATGCAGATTTCGGTAAAATTACAGCTCGCGAACTTCGACCTTGAGGTCGGCGGTGATCTCGTAGCCGAGCTTGCACTTGGCGGTGTACACGCCAGTGGTCTTGATGGGGTCGATGACGACTTTGCGCTTGTCAAGAGCGATGCCCTCCTGTTTTTCGAGCGCTTCGGCGATTTCCGCGTTCGTGACCGAGCCGAAGAGCTTGCCGGCTCCGCCGCCCTTGGCCATGACGACGACGGTCATGTCCTTCATCTTTTTGGAAATTTCCATGGCTTCAGCGCGCTCCTTGGCCTGGCGCTCCTGGGTTGCTTTGTCGTTCATGCGCATGGTGTTGATGTTGTCGGCATTCGCCTCCTGCGCAAGCTTCTTAGGAAGCAGGAAGTTTCTGGCGTAGCCGTCGGATACCTCGATCATCTGGCCGCGCTTGCCCTTGCCGCGGACGTCCTGCGTTAAAATTACTTTCATAGCGATAAGCTCCTTTCAGCTGTTAATATCAATAATTTACGATTCATAGAACTGGTCGATGGAAGCAACAAGTTCCGTGAGCACCTCGCGCACGGACTTGTCTCTGATCTGCGCGCCTGCCGTAGCCGCGTTTCCGCCGCCGCCCAGCTTTTCAAGCACAACCTGCACGTTGCACGAGCCGATCGAGCGCGCGGAGAGGAAAACGACGTCCCCGTCCGGATAGAGAACGAAGGAGGTCATGATGCCGGAGATGTTTAGAAGCTCGTCGGCTGCCTGCGCAGCGATGGTTCTCGGCACCGTATGGTCGACAGCCGCAATCGCGATCTCATTGCGATAGAGCCGCGCGGACTGGATAATATGGTAGCGCACGATGGTCGCGTCCAGATCGTTCTGGAACAGTTTCATCACATCGACGGTATCCGCGCCCGCCCGCCGCAAAAATGCCGCGGCCTCAAAGGTGCGAGAGCCTGTGCGCACGGAAAACTTCTTCGTATCGAGCACGATACCGGCAAGAAGAGACTGCGCCTCAATCGGGCGGATGTCCCGCTGGTCGACAGCGTACTGCAAAAGCTCGGTCACAAGCTCGGAAGCGGACGACGCGAACGGCTCGTGGAGGTTCAGAACGACCTGCTCAATGTAATCTGCCGCTCTTCTGTGGTGGTCGATGACGGCCACGCGGGGAATGGACTCCAGCAATGCGCGCGACTCAACCTGATCGGGCCGGTTCGTATCGACGACAATGAGAAGACTCTTCGGGTCTGCCGCCACGAGCGCGTCTTCGCCAGAAATGAATGCACCGGAAAAATCAGGCGAGGCCTTGAGCTCGGCAAGCAGGCTCCCAGAGGCGTTCTTTTCCAAGTCCATGACGATCTGCGCCGTCTTTCCGCGCTTTCGGCACAGGCAGCTGATACCGACTGCCGCGCCCAATGCATCTAAGTCCGCCATCTTGTGGCCCATGACGAAGACCTTGCTCGACTGGGCGATGAGCTCGGAGAGGGAACCGGCCACCACGCGGGACTTGACTCTTGTGCGCCGCTCGGTCTCCTTGGTCCTGCCGCCGTAGAAGGCAAAATTGTACCGGTCCTTGATGACGGCCTGATCGCCGCCGCGCGAGAGCGCCATTTCGATAGAGAGATTCGCGAACGAATAGTTTTCCTCAAACGAGCTTCCGTCCTTGCCGATGCCAAGGGAGATCGTCGCGTTTACGCCTGCCGGGTTCACGACGGCGCGAATTGCGTCTAAGATAGAGAACTTGCCCTCCTGAAGCCGGGAGAGGTCCTTGCTTTCAAAGAGCAGAAGATACCGGTTGCGCTCCATTTTGCGGCACAGCGCGTGAAGCCCAGTGACCCAGCTGGAGACAGCCTCGTTGATCTGTGCGTCGAGCTTCGAAATCGTCGAGTCCGGCAGATTGCTCATGAGCTCGTCGTAGTTATCAATAAGAATGACCGCCGTGATGGGGCGCGTGCGCAGAAACTCGTCGCGTACATTGAACATCTCCGTCATGTCGACAAAGAAGATGGTCGCAAGACGTACGGTCGTCTCGTCGTCTTCCGAGCGGACATAGTTTCCGTAGATGCGGTACCGGCGCGCGCCAATCAGCTGGTCTCCGGGAAGCTCGCTGCGCCCTTCGCGCAGCCACCCGGTCGTAAAGCCGGGGACGACAGCGTCCAGCGTCTGGTACTGCGTGCTGTCGGAAAGACCTGTGATGGCGTAAAAGCCGTCGTTGCCCCAGATGATCTCACCCTCCGGCAGCCGGATGACCGCCATCGGGAAGGGGGAGCCCGCATGGACGGAGATGCCCTCTGCGTCAGTCGCGCTCTGCACGTAGCGCATGAGCGCGTTTCTGCGCCGGACGGAGAGAAGACGGCTGACCACCATCACGATGACGGTCACAACCAGCTCGCCCACCGCGAGATAATACTGGTCAAAAAGCGCTGCGGCCGCCGCAAAGGCCAGCATGATCAGGCAGTACCAGAATACGCCGGGCTGTAGAAGCTTTGCAACATGCTTGTTCATACGGGTGCGCGCCTCCTCCAAAATTGACTCACTCATAAATAATCTTCTTCATTATAGCAAATCTTTCTCGTCTTTACAAGCTGTGTTTGCGGCTTCCTGCCGCCTAAAATGCGCAGGCTCCGCAGGGGGGCACGTCTGTCCGGAAATGGGATTTTTACGGAATCGACAAAAAATAACGAAAAAATTTGTATACTTTTTGGAGATGCTGTGCTATACTACCATGTAGCATGAAAAGTGTGCCCATTTTTTGAGTAGCCTCAAAGCGGCACAGACGGATTGCATTTGAGGATGCAGACAGCCACTCGCGCTGCTTGCGGTTTGCCCGGGGCGATGGGGCGGCCGGAGCGGTACAAGAAGCACAGCCTTCGCAGACAGCCATGGAGAGATCCGACGAGACGGGGTCGGGGAAGCCGAAGCTGTCCGCTGGAATTTGTGCGTCCTTTTGGCCTCTGCGTCAGAAAGCCCGCTTGCGCGGGACGGCACAGGAGTTTCCTGCGCCGGCGTTTTTGCGCGATATTTGCGCGCGTTACACAAGAAGCCGGAAACCGGACCGGCAAAACCATGAATTTTTGAAAAGAGGTATATACAATTTGGCAGAAAAATTAAAGATCATTCCCCTCGGGGGACTCAATGAGATCGGCAAAAATATGACCGTTCTCGAATACGGCAAGGATATCATTATCATTGACTGCGGCCTCGGATTCCCCGAGGACGACATGTACGGCATCGACCTTGTCATCGCGGACATGACATACCTGGTCAAAAATCAGGAAAAGATCCGCGGCATGTTTTTGACACACGGCCACGAGGACCACATCGGCGGCATTCCCTATGCCATGCAGCAGTTCAACTGCCCGATCCACGGCACGCGTCTTACAGCGGGGCTTGTGAAGCTCAAGCTGGAGGAGCATCATCTCGAGCGCAAGGTCAAGCTCTTTACGCACGAGGCGGGCGAGGTCGTGAAGGCCGGGTGCTTCCAGGTTGAGTTCATTCATGTGAACCACTCGATCGCGGACGCGGTGGCCTTCGCGGTCAAAACGCCGGTCGGCACGCTCGTCTTCTCGGGCGACTTCAAAATTGACGCGATGGCGGAGGACGGCATGATCGACCTTGCGCGCTTGGGCCAGCTCGGAAACGAGGGCGTGCTTGCCTTCCTGTGCGATTCCACAAACGTCGAGCGCCCGGGCTTTACGCCCTCGGAGCGCAGCGTCACCGACAGCTTCGACCGCCAGTTCTCCGGCTGCCGCCAGAGAATCATCGTCACGACGTTCGCGTCCAATGCGTTCCGGCTCCAGAGCCTTCTGAACGTTGCGCACAAGCACGGAAGAAAGGTCGCGGTCACAGGCCGCAGCATGGAAAATATCCTGAAGGTCTCGACGGACCTTGGCTATCTCAAGATCCCCAATAACACGCTTGTCGACATCAACGCCATCAAATCCCTTCCAAAGGACAAGATCGTGATCGTTTCGACAGGCTCGCAGGGCGAAAATATGTCGGCCCTGTACCGCATGGCCTTCTCCGGGCACCGACAGGTGGAAATTCAGGCGGGCGACCGCGTGATCATCTCCGCCTCGGCCATTCCCGGCAACGAAAAGTCCATCAGCAAGATCATCAACGAGCTCTACCGCAAGGGAGCCGACGTTGTCTACGATAAGCTCGAGGGCCTGCATGTCTCCGGCCATGCCTGCCAGGAGGAGCTCAAGATCATCCACGCGCTGCTGCATCCGCGCTTCTTCATTCCGCTCCACGGCGAGCAGCGCCATTTGCAGGCGCACGCGCGGCTTGCGCAGTCGATGGGCATGGATGCGAAGAACATTTTCATCTCGGACATCGGTAAGGTCCTTGAGCTCACGAAGGCCACCTGCAAATGGGGCGGCACCGTTCCGGCGGGCAAGATCCTCGTCGACGGCACAGGCGTTGGCGATGTCGGAAGCGTCGTGCTGCGCGACCGCAAGCATTTGGCGCAGGACGGCATGCTGGTCGTGGTCGTGAACCTTTCGAGCGAAGACGGAAGCGTCATTACGGGGCCCGATATTATTACCAGAGGCTTTGTCTACGTCAAGGAGTCGGAAAATCTCATGGAAGAGCTCCGCGTCATCGCCGCACACGCGATCGACCGCTGCCTTTCCGGCGGCACGCGCGACTGGAGCGCTCTGAAGGCGAATATCAAGAGCGATCTTTCGGGGTACCTCTTCAAGACCACGAAGCGCAACCCGATGATTCTCCCCGTGATCATGGAAATCTAAAAAACTGTCAGAAAAGCAGAATGCCCCGCAAATAAACGGGGTATCCTGTTTTTCAGGAAAAAGAGACGAGAAATTTCGAAAAACCGCTTGTCAAAAAAGTGGGTTGTGGTATATAATGAATTGGTTGCGCGGAAAGTGTCTTTTTTCGCGCGGGATACCGCATTGAATGAGGATGAGCATAGATGGCAAATGCAAAGAATACAAAGGTTCCGGCAGAAGACGCCATGGCCGCGGTCAGCGCACTGATCGCGAAGGCCAAGCGGGAAGGAAGCATTCAGGCGACGGAGCTGAACGCGCAGCTGGAGAAGCTGGATCTTCCGGTAGAAAAGATTGAACATATTTACGACACGTTCGACGCGATGGGCATTCAGATCGTGAGCCCGGAGCTTGAGATAGACCTAGACGACACGGCGGACGGCCTTGGCATGAGCGACGGCGAGATCCCGATGGGCGATGAAGAGGAAGATCTCATCGACCCCGTCGAGCTGGCGGCGGAATACAACCTCGACGACCCGGTCCGCATGTACCTCAAGGAGATCGGACAGGTGCGCTTACTCACGGCAGACGAGGAGATGGAGCTTGCCAAGCGCGTGTGCGAGGGCGATAAGGCGGCGAAGGACAAGCTGACGGAGGCGAACCTTCGTCTGGTCGTGTCGATCGCGAAAAAATACTCCGGCCGCGGACTTCACATTCTCGACCTCATTCAGGAGGGCAACACGGGCCTCATCCGCGCGGTCGACAAGTTCGACTATACAAAGGGAAACAAATTCTCTACATATGCCACCTGGTGGATCCGGCAGGCCATTACCAGAGCCATCGCCGATCAGGCGCGGACGATCCGCGTGCCGGTGCATATGGTAGAGGTCATCAACAAGGCGACCCGCTGCAACCGCAAGCTCGTGCAGGAGCTTGGCCGTGAGCCGACGCTCGAGGAAATCGCAGCGGAGCTGAATCTTCCAATCGAGAAGATCATCGAAGCCAACCGCACGGCGGCCGATACGCTGTCTCTGGACATGCCGGTCGGCGACGAGGAGGACACGACCATCGGCTCGTTCGTGGAAGACGACAACACCCCGGGGCCCGCGGACGCAACGTCCAATGCGCTTCTTTCGGAGGCGCTGACGGAGATCCTCGGCACGCTCACCGAGCGCGAGGCGGACGTTCTCAAGATGCGCTTCGGCATGTATGACGGCCGGACGCACACCCTCGAGGAGGTCGGCCAGATCTTCGGCGTGACGCGCGAGCGTATCCGTCAGATCGAGAACAAGGCCATCCGCAAGCTGCGCCATCCGTCGCGCGCAAAAAAAATCAAGGATTTCTATTGCTGAACAAAAGCCCGGGGACAAAGCGTCTCCGGGTTTTGCAGCGTTTCGCCGTTTTTTACGCGAAGACTTGATATTCTTACCACACAATGGTAGAATGAAGCATCATATTTTTATTTTAATGTAGCGCGCCAAATTGGCGCAGGTTTTGGGAGGATTCTCTTTGTCCGATAGGCTGCGGGCGCTTGCCGCCTCGATTCAAAGGCCGTTTCGCAGGATGCGGCCGCCGCAGATTGTCGTGCTGGTGTTTCTGGCGCTGGTGCTGACGGGAAGTGCGATTTTATGTCTGCCGGTCTGCTCGAAGTCCGCAGAGCCGACAAAATTTCTGACGGCGCTGTTTACCGCAACATCCGCCACATGCGTGACGGGCCTTATTCCGGTTGACACGGGGACATACTGGAGTACGTTCGGACAGGTTGTCATTATCCTGCTTATTCAGCTGGGCGGTCTCGGCTTCATGACCGTTTCAACTATCTTCTTTCTTGCGCTCAGAAGGCGCATCGGCCTGCGGCAGCGGATGGTTCTGGCGCAGGGTCTCGGTGTGAGCTCCATGAGCGGCGTGGTGCGCTATGTGCGCAACGTGATTTTGGGTACCTTTTGCGTCGAGGGTGCGGGCGCGTTGATCCTCTTTTTCCGGTTCCTGCCGGAATTCGGCGCGGGAACGGCCCTCTGGTACGGCGTGTTCCATTCGATTTCCGCGTTCTGCAACGCAGGCTTTGACATTCTGGCGGATGTTTCCTATGGCGGAAGCGTCGCGCGGTACGTGACGGACCCGGTTGTGAACCTCACGCTGATGGCCTTGATCGTGATCGGAAGCCTCGGCTTTTCTGTCTGGGGCGAGATTCGTCATACAAGAAGGTTTTCGAGGCTTTCGGTCTATGCGCGGCTTGCGATTCTGATTACGATCTGTCTGATTTTCGGCGGCGGCGCGCTGTTTGCGCTGCTGGAGTGGAACAATCCGGGAACGATCGGGAATCTCACGCCAGGCGGGAAAATCCTTGCCTCGCTCTTCCAATCGGTAACGCTCCGCACGGCGGGCTTTGCCAGTTTCAATCAGGACGCATTGACGGAAGCATCTAAAGTGCTGTCCGATTTGCTGATGTTCGTGGGCGGTTCGTCCGGGTCAACGGCGGGCGGTGTGAAGACGGTGACGATGGGACTTGTGGTCCTGTCTGCCGTCAGCACGATGCGGGGCAGAAGACAGGTGACGGTGTTCGGCCGGTCCATTTCACAGGAGGATATTGCAAACGCGGTTTCCATTGCGCTTCTGGTGATGGGGCTGTCGCTTCTCGGCGCGGCGGTCATCACGGTGTGTGACGGGTGCAGCTTTATGAACGCCATTTACGAGACGATTTCCGCGCTTTGCACGGTGGGACTCACGACCGGCATCACGCCGACGCTTTGCACAGCTTCCAAGCTCATTTTGATCGTCTTTATGTTCTTTGGCCGCGTCGGCATTATGACCATCGGCGTCGGCTTTATGATGGGCGACCGCGCGAAAGAGCGCGTGCAGTATGCCCAGACCAAGGTTATGATCGGTTAAGCGCCGGATAGGAGATAGAATATGAAAAAATCGTATGTTGTCATCGGTATGGGGCGGTTCGGCTCGAGTGTAGCAGAGCGGCTGTATGAGCTCGGAAACGAGGTGCTTGCCATTGATACGGACCCCGATAAGGTGCAGCGCATGGAATCCAAGGTCACCTGCGCCGTGGTCGCGGACGCGCGGGACGAAGAGGTTCTGCGCTCGCTCGGAGCGAGAAGCTGCGACTGCGCGGTGGTCGCCATCGGCTCTGATTTGGCTACCTGTATCATCGCGACCTTGAATCTGAAAGATCTTGGTGTGCCGCAGGTTATCTGCAAGGCGACCGACGAGCTGCGCAAAAAGGCGCTCGAAAAGGTGGGAGCCGACCGCGTCGTGATTCCGGAGCGCGAGACGGGGATCAAGCTGGCGCAGGCCATCACGTCGTCGAGCATTCTCGATTTCATCGAGCTTTCCAAGGACTGCGGCATTGCCGAGATCCATACGCCGGAGAGTTGGTTCGGAAAGACGCTGCGCGAGCTCAACATTCGCGCAAAGCTGGGCGTCAACATCATTGCCATCCGCCACGACGGAAAAATCGACGTCGCCCCGGGCGCGGACTTTGCGCTGAAGGAAAACACGGTGCTTGTCGTTCTCGGCACAAACGACAAGCTGGCAAAGCTCAAGCCATGAAGCAGGAACATATTACAAGCCGCCAGAACCCGCTTCTGGTGCACATCCGAAAGCTTGCCTCGTCCAGAAGCTATCGCAAAGCGTCCGGTGAATTTGTCGCCGAGGGGACGAAGCTGTTAGAAGAAGCGGCAAAGTGGTGGCCGGACCTGCGAACGGTCGTGTGCCGCGAGGATGTCCCATTACGGAACCTTCCGGATACGGTGCGTGTCGTAACGGTGCCGGAGGATGTGCTCAAAAGCGTCTCGACCGTCGATACGCCGCAGGGCGCGATGTTCGTGTGCGGCCTGCCCGAGAAGACGAAGGCAGAGCTTATCCCCGGGACGCTGCTGTTAGACGGCATTCAGGACCCCGGAAACCTTGGCACGATGCTCCGGACTGCCGACGCGCTTGGTGTACCGGTTGCGCTTCTGGACGGCTGTGCCGACCCCTACAGTTATAAAACCGTACGCGCGTCGATGGGCGCGGTGTTCCGCATGGCGGTTCCGCAGATCACGGAGGAAGAGGCGCTGGCGCAGTGCAGGGCGAAGAAACTGATGTTAACTGTCACTGCCTTAAATGATCAGGCGGTCGATATCCGGAGCGCGGACCTTTCAAGCGTCGTCGCCGTCATCGGAAGTGAGGGACAGGGCGTCCGAAAATCGATTTTGGACGCGGCGGAACGAAGTGTGATCATTCCCATGCAGCCGCACTGCGAGTCGCTCAACGCAGCCATTGCGGCGGCGATTGTCATGTGGCAGATGAAAAACGGGAACTGAGAAACGGGTAATTAGAATCGGGAATTTAAGAAACGGAGGATGGACGGATGCTCAAGTACTGGATCTGGCTCAGCACACGAGAGGGCGTTTCCAACGTGCAGGCGCTCTCGCTTCTTTCGCGCCTCGGCTCTGCCGCGGCCATCTATCAGGCGGACGAAGATGCTCTTAAGGATGCGGACGGAAGACCTGTTTCCGCAAGTCTGCTCGATAAGTCGCTCACCGGTTCAGAGATCATTTTGCAGCAGTGCTATCAGAAAAACATCCACGTCATGACCATTCAGGACGCGCAGTATCCGGCCCGGCTGCGCGTGATTTCCGACCCGCCCATCGTTTTATACTATAAGGGCGTGTTCCCGGCCATCGATACCTCGCCCGTCATTGCCATGGTCGGCACGAGAAAAGCCTCGGCCTACGGGCTCATGCAGGCAAAGCGCCTTGGCTATCAGGTTGCGAAAAGCGGCGGTATTGTCGTCTCCGGCGGTGCGGACGGCATTGACACGATGTGTCTGACCGGAGCTTTGACCGCGGATCGACCTGTGGTTGCGGTGCTCGGCTGCGGGGTTGACGTTGTATATCCGGCTGGAAACCGGGTGCTGTTTGAGGATATCGCGGCGCACGGGTGCCTTGTCAGCGAATACCCGCCGCAAACACCCGCGCTCGGCTCTCATTTCCCGGTCAGAAACCGGATTATCAGCGCGCTTTCTCTCGGCGTGGTCGTTGTAGAAGCGCCGAAGCGCTCGGGCGCGCTCATTACGGCAAATCGGGCGTTGGAGCAGGGGAGAGACGTATTTACCGTTCCCGGTAACGTCGGTACAGCGACCTGCGAGGGAAATATTCAGCTTCTGCGCGAGGGCGCGATCGTCGTCGAAGACGGCTGGGACATTATGAAAGAGTATGTCCATTTGTATCCGGAGCTCGTGTCCCATCAGCCAAAAGCCATCCCCATGCAGCTGACCCCGGAGCAGCGCGAAAGCGCTGTAAAATCCACGGACAAGCTTCCGCCGAGACCGAAAAAGACGCAGAAAAACGAAACTTCGCCCGTGCCCTCCGACACAAAAGTCATTGACAAGTCGGAAAACAGGGCTTATATTGACGTACAGGAAATTTTGGGCGCATTATCGCCCGACGAAAAGGCCGCCATCGGCCAGCTCACGAGCGGAGAAAAGCACATCGATCAGATCATCGCCGCAACCCAGCTTCCCGCCGCGCGCATTACCTCTGCGCTGACGCTGCTGCAAATCAAGGGCTATGTCCGCGCACTTCCGGGCAAGCGCTTTTCGCTCGCGGAAAAACAATCATAATTGGAGGCACGCATGCCGAACGCAAAAACCAACCTCGTCATCGTTGAGTCGCCGTCCAAGGCGAAGACGATCGGAAAATACCTGGGCCCCGACTATCAGGTCAAGGCCAGTATGGGGCATCTGCGCGATCTGCGCAAGAGCACCATGAGCGTGGACATCGACCACGATTTTGAACCCGAATACTACCCCATCAAGGGAAAAGAGGATATCATCAAAGACCTGCAGTCCGCCGCGGCCAAGAGCGCGAACGTCTTTCTCGCAACCGACCCGGACCGCGAGGGAGAGGCCATTTCATGGCACTTAAAATATCTGCTGGACATCCCGGACGACAAGACTTACCGTGTGACGTTCAACGAGATCACAAAAGACGTCGTGCGAAAGGCCATTGCCGCGCCGCGCGCCATCGATCAGAACCTCGTCGACGCGCAGCAGGCAAGGCGTGTGCTAGATCGCATTGTTGGCTATCAGCTGAGCCCCTTACTTTGGAAAAAGGTGCGCCGGGGCTTGTCGGCCGGACGCGTGCAGTCGGTTGCAACGCGTCTTGTCGTCGACCGCGAAAATGAGATCCGCGCTTTTACGCCGCAGGAATACTGGACGATTGACGCAGCGCTCGACCGCACCGGAAAGCCCGGCGGGTTTACCGCGCGGTACTACGGCGACCCAAAAAAGAACGAGCTCGGAAGCCGCGAAGATGTGGATAAGGTGCTCTCACAGATCGCGGGAAAGTCCTTTACGGTGCAGAGCGTCAAAAAGACGCAGCGCCGGAAAAATCCAGCGCCGCCCTTTATTACCTCCAGCCTTCAGCAGGAGGCCTCGAGAAAGCTGAACTTGACGCCGAAGCGCACGATGATGCTCGCCCAGCAGCTCTACGAAGGCGTGGAGCTCCGGGAAGAGGGCTCGGTCGGCCTCATCACCTACATGAGAACGGACTCGCTTCGTATCTCGGAAGAGGCGCTTGCTGCTGCCGGAGAGGTCATCCGCAGCCGCTACGGCGAAAAATACTATCCCGGCCAGCCCCGGCGCTATAAGCCCAAGGCAAACGCGCAGGACGGCCACGAGGCCATTCGCCCGAGCAACGTTGCGCTCTATCCGGAGCTCGTCGAGCACGATCTGACCCGCGATCAGTATAGGCTTTATAAGCTCATTTGGAACCGGTTTATCGCCTCGCAGATGGAAAATGCCGTCTATGATGTGACGGCGATTGAAGCGGCCTGCGAAAATCAGGTATTCCGCGCAACCCACCAGTCTGTTGCGTTTGCGGGCTTTACGGCCATCTATGAAGAGGGCAAGGACGATGAGCAGGAGGCCGTCGGCTCTCCGCTTCCCGATCTTGCCGAGGGCGAAGAGCTGACGCTTTTATCGACCGACCCGCAGCAGCATTTCACCCAGCCGCCCGCGCGGTACACCGAGGCGACGCTCGTGCGCGCAATGGAGGAAAAGGGCGTTGGCCGCCCGTCCACATACGCGACGATTGTTTCGACGATTCAGGACCGCGAATATGTCCAGAAGATCGACAAGCGTCTTTCCCCCACGCCGCTCGGCGAGGTCGTGAACGGCCTTATGATGGAGCACTTCCAGAACGTTATCAACGTCGAGTTTACTGCCGGCATGGAGGCCGAGCTCGATGAGGTCGAAGAGGGCAAGATCTACTGGAAGCGCGTACTCGAAGAATTCTACAAGGGCTTCCATCAGGAGATGGAAGAGGCCGAGGAGGCGCTCAAGGATGTGCGGCTCAAGGTGCCGGACGAGGTAACAGAGGAGAAGTGCGACCTGTGCGGGCGCAACCTCGTCGTGAAATCCGGCCGTTTCGGAAAATTCCTCGCCTGCCCGGGCTATCCCGAGTGCAAGTTTACCAAACCGATCGTTGAGCGCATGCCGGGCAGATGTCCGCGCTGCGGCAGCACGATCTTGAAGCGCAAGAGCAAGCGCGGCTACGCGTACTACGCCTGTGAGCGCGGTGCGGAGTGCGGCTTTATGACGTGGGATGTGCCGACCGATCAGGACTGCCCGGAGTGCGGCCAGACGATGTTCAAGCGTTCCGGCCGGGGCGCAATGAAGCCCTTCTGCATCAATCCCGAGTGCAAGAACTTCCTCCCCGAGGACAAGCGCGGCTATCGCAAAAAGCCCGCTGCGGCAGAAAATGCGGAGGCTGGTACAGAGGAGGCGAATCTCCCGCCCGAGCCTGTGACTGCGGACGCTGCGGCGGAGGAAAAGCCCGCGAAGAAGACGACAAAGAAGGCCGCCGAAAAGAAACCGGCAGCCAAGAAGACGACCGCGAAAAAACCGGCGGCCAAGAAAACGGCGACCGCAAAGAAGACTGCCGCAAAGACGACAAAGAAGGCGGCCGCTGACGATACCGCGCAGGAAGCGCCCAGGAAGGCCCCCGCGCGCCGGACGAAAAAGGAAGAGACAACATGACAGTAACAGTGATTGGCGCGGGACTGGCGGGCTGTGAGGCTGCGTGGCAGCTGGCAGAGCGCGGGTTTGAGGTGCGGGTGGCCGAAATGAAGCCGTCCAAAATGACCCCGGCGCACCACAGCGCGGACTTTGCCGAGCTCGTGTGCTCGAACTCCCTGCGCGGCGACCGGCTGGAAAACGCGGTGGGGCTTTTAAAAGAAGAGCTGCGCCGCTTAAAGAGCCTGATCCTCACCTGCGCGGAGGCAAACCGCGTGGAAGCCGGCGGCGCGCTGGCCGTCGACCGGTACGGCTTTTCCGGCATGGTGACGGAGAAGATCCGCAGTCATCCGAAAATCACAGTGGTCGAAGAAGAGGTCACGAAAATTCCGGAAGCGCCGGTCATCATCGCGACGGGCCCGCTTACCAGCGACGCGATGAGCGCGGCCATTCAGGACTATTTCGGCGGCCAGAAATATATGAGCTTTTTTGACGCGGCCGCGCCCTTAATTACGTTCGAATCCATCGACATGGAAAAGGCGTGGTTCGCCTCGCGGTATGACCGCGGAGATGCGGATTATGTCAATTGCTCGATGGAAAAAGACGAGTATATCGCCTTTGTCGAAGCGCTGAAAACCGCGGAGGAAGCGCCCGTGCACGGTTTTGAGGACAAGCACGTCTTCGAGGGCTGCATGCCGGTCGAGGTCATGGCGCGCCGGGGCGAGGATACGCTCCGCTACGGCCCGATGAAGCCTGTGGGCCTTAAGGACCCGAAGACGGGCAAAGAGCCGTACGCCGTTGTGCAGCTCAGAAAGGACAATGCGCTGGGCTCGGTCTATAATCTGGTCGGGTTCCAGACGCACCTGAAATTCCCGGAGCAAAAGCGCGTGTTTTCGATGATTCCCGCGCTGCAGGACGCGGAGTTTGTGCGCTACGGCGTGATGCACCGCAATACATTCTTAGATAGCCCCCGCCTGCTTGACCGGTACTATGCCGACCGAAGGAATCCCCTTGTCGCGTTCGCCGGGCAGATGACGGGCGTGGAGGGGTACGTCGAGTCGACGGCCTCCGGTTATCTGGCCGCTGTTTCCATGGCAGCAAAGCTGCAAGGCACGCCGATTCCGGATTTTCCAAAGCAGACGGCCATCGGCGCGTTGGCGCAGTACATCAGTGACACGAGCATCGGCAGCTTCCAGCCGATGAACATCAATTTTGGCATTATGGATCCGCTTGGCTACAAGGTCAAGGGCAAAGCCAATAAGAACCTGGCGATCGCCGAGCGTTCGCTGGCCATCATCGATCAGATGCTGCGCGAGCATACCATTTAACCGAAGGAGGAGACCGGATGCGGATTATTGTAGACGTCATGGGCGGCGATAACGCCCCCGATGCCATCGCGCTGGGCGCGATCGAGGCGGCGAAGGAAGAAAGACTGGACGTTGTGCTGGTGGGCCGGGGCGAGGCGATTTTGCAGTGTCTCAAGAATCACGGCATCGAGACGCTTCCGGCAGGCGTTGAGATTGCGAACGCCGACGACGTGGTGGACATGCACGATGACCCGGCCTCCGTTATGAAGACCCGGAAAAATTCTTCGATGTTAGTCGGCCTTCAGATGCTCAAGGACGGCGGGGGAGACGCGTTTGTCTCCGCCGGGTCGACGGGCGCGCTGTTAACGGCGGCGACGCTGATTGTCAAGCGCATCAAGGGCGTGAGAAGAGCGGCGATGGGGCCAGTGATCCCGACGAAAACGGGCGGCACGGTGCTCATCGACTGCGGCGCGACGGCGGAGTGTACGCCGGAGTTTTTGCTCCAATTCGCGTTCATGGGCTCTTACTACGCAAAGAAGATGCTGGGCGTATCAAACCCCCGTGTAGCGCTTCTTAACATCGGTGCGGAGGACTCGAAGGGAACGCAGCTGCAAAAGGATGCGTACGCGCTGCTCAAAAAAGCTGGCAATGCCGGTTATGTAAACTTTATCGGCAATATCGAGGCGCGCGGCGTGCCGCTGGGTGAGGCGGACGTTGTGGTGTCCGACGGCTTTTCCGGCAATGTTCTGCTCAAGGGCATTGAGGGAACGGCGCTTTTCATGTC
>ERZ791923.948-NODE-948-length-35330-cov-4.099929_pt1 | contig 35330 bp, 30 predicted proteins | sample MGYA00510133_ERZ791923 | MGnify/ENA primary metagenome ERZ791923 (study PRJEB30046, sample SAMN00792106) | human gut metagenome | study: EMG produced TPA metagenomics assembly of the A metagenome-wide association study of gut microbiota in type 2... | reverse complement strand
CAACCGTTTTACGATTATGACAGGTGCCGTTTTTATGATCCTTGCAGGTCTGTTCCCGCCGATCGGTAACTTTTTTGCAAGTCTGCCGCAGTCCGTACTGGGCGGTTGTACGATCATGATGTTTGGTACTATTATGATCAGTGGTATCCAGATGCTGGCAAAGACAGGTTTTTCTCAGAGAAATGTAACGATCGCGGCATTATCCCTTGCCATTGGTATCGGATTTACATCCACCAGTGAAGTGGAGATCTGGAATATTTTCCCGCAGATCGTCAAAGACGTATTTTCCGCAAACTGCGTGGCAGTTGTATTTGTGGTAGCGATCATTCTGAGCCTGATCCTGCCGAAAAATATGGAGATCGAAAAAATCAGTGAGTAAAAAGCAAATATAAATAGTAGAAGCAGCATCTGTGGACTGTGTGCAAAAGTGAGGAAAAGTATGAATACGATTTTGTTTGATATGGATGGAACTTTATTTGATACGGAAAAACATTATCAGTGGGCGTGGCGCAAGGCAATCGCGGATGCCGGATATGAACTGGATGCGTCAGAGGTGCTGAAATTACGAAGCCTTGGTGCCCCGTATAATGTTGCCCAGTTTCAGGAGTGGTTTGGAGAAGAGGTCGATTATCGTGCGATCCGTCGGGAGAGAGTAGATCTGATGAAAGATATGCTGGCACATGAAATTCCGTTGAAGCCGCAGGTGCCACAGACACTGGAAAAATTGCGCCAGATGGGATATTCGATGGCAGTTGTTACAGCGACGGCACAGGAACAGGCAGTCAGCAATCTGAAACTGGCAGGGTTACTTCCGTTTTTTGACCATGTGATCAGTGCATCTATGGTAAAACGCGGAAAACCGGCGCCGGATGTGTATCTGTATGCCTGCGAGGTATTAGGGGTTCAGCCGGAAAACTGCTATGCGGTGGAGGATTCCCCAAATGGTGTGATGTCGGCACATGCAGCCGGATGCCGTACCATTATGATCCCGGATCTGTCACAGCCGGATGCGGAACTTTCACGGTTACTGTACCGAAAGCTGGATACTTTTGGGGAACTTATAAATATATTGAAAAAGTGAAAAAATATTCGCAAAATAGACAAAATCGGGTAAACCATACCCTTGACAAAGAAAATAGATGTTGCTAGAATGTGCAGTAACGTAGAAAGGTGGTTTTCACATGAGAAAACAAGTGTTATCTCTGTTAGTTGAGAATACTTCCGGTGTTTTAAGCCATATTTCCGGACTGTTCAGCCGACGTGGATATAATATAGACAGTTTTTCCGCAGGCGTGACAGCAGATCCGAGATTTACCAGAATTACAGTAGTTTCCAGTGGAGATGAACAGATTCTGGAACAGATTGAGAAACAGCTGGCGAAACTGGAAGATGTAATTGACATTAAAAAACTTCAGGATGGAGAGTCCGTATGCCGTGAACTGATCCTTGTAAAGATAAAGATCAATGATACACAGCGTCAGGCAGTACTTTCTGTTGCTAATATTTTCCGGGCAAAGATCGTGGATGTCTCTAATGACTCCATGGTGATTGAATTGACCGGTGGCCAAAGTAAGCTTGATGCTTTTTTGGATTTGTTGAGAGGATATGACATTCTTGAGCTGGCTCGTACCGGAATTACCGGACTGAGCAGAGGTTCTTCGAATGTTACTATTATAGATTAAATAATCATTTGCAAATGGAGGATAAGACAATGGCAAACGCAAAGATTTATTACCAGGAAGATTGTAACCTTTCTCTTTTAGAAGGTAAAACAATCGCAGTGATTGGCTATGGTAGCCAGGGACATGCACATGCATTAAATGCAAAGGAGTCCGGATGTAATGTCATCATTGGTCTTTACAAAGGCAGCAAATCCTGGGCAAAAGCAGAAGCACAGGGCTTCGAAGTATATACAGCAGCAGAAGCTGCAAAAAAAGCTGATATCATCATGATTCTGATCAATGATGAGCTTCAGGCAGATATGTACAAAAAAGACATTGAGCCGAACCTTGAGGCAGGCAACATGTTAATGTTTGCTCATGGTTTTAACATCCACTTCGGATGCATCAAACCACCAGCAGATGTTGATGTTACAATGATCGCTCCGAAAGGACCGGGTCATACAGTAAGAAGCGAGTATCAGGCAGGCAAAGGTGTTCCGTGTCTGGTAGCTGTAGAGCAGGATGCTACAGGAAAAGCTATGGATCTTGCACTTGCATACTCACTGGCAATCGGTGGAGCAAGAGCCGGTGTTCTTGAGACAACCTTCCGTACAGAGACAGAGACAGACCTCTTCGGTGAGCAGGCAGTACTTTGTGGTGGTGTTTGTGCATTAATGCAGGCTGGTTTCGAGACTCTGGTTGAGGCTGGATATGATCCGAGAAATGCTTACTTCGAGTGTATCCATGAGATGAAACTGATCGTAGACTTAATTTACCAGTCAGGTTTCGCAGGAATGAGATATTCTATCTCTAATACAGCTGAGTATGGTGATTACATCACCGGACCAAAGATTGTTACTGCTGAGACAAAGAAGGCTATGAAGCAGATCCTTACTGATATTCAGGATGGTACATTTGCAAAAGAGTTCTTACTGGATATGTCTCCGGCAGGACGTCAGGTTCACTTCAAAGCTATGCGTAAATTAGCAGCAGAGCATCAGTCTGAGGCTGTTGGTGCTGAAATCCGTAAACTTTACAGCTGGAATGGCGAAGATAAGTTAATCAATAACTAATCAGAAATACAAGACGGGGGTTGCGCATGCGCAGCCCTCTTTTTTAACTAAATGAAGGAAGTCCTCCTGCTTTGATTGCGTAAAGCAATAAGCAGGGCAGGGCTTCTCTTTATCAGGAGGGAATGTATAACCTTCTGATAAGCGGCATAGCAGCTATTTGGTTATGAGCAAGTAGCGTAAGCGGATTGCGAATATCCGCTTGACTCTTGTATTCTGAAAATGTGTATGATAAAATATTGTTTAATGAGTTGATTTACTACAGTAAAGTGATAAAATATATTTTACTGTGAAACATAAGGAGGAACATACAATGGGAATGACTATGACACAGAAAATTCTTGCTGCCCATGCAGGACTTGATTCTGTAACAGCCGGTCAGTTAATTGAAGCAAAACTGGACGTTGTTATGGCTAATGATATTACTGGTCCGATGGCGCTGCCGATTTTTCGACAGATGGCAGACAAAGTATTTGATAAGGATAAAGTAGTACTCGTACCGGACCATTTTACACCGAATAAGGATATCAAATCCGCAATCAACTCCAGATCTATTCAGGATTTTGCAAAAGAGCAGGGACTGAAATGGTATCTGGTACAAGGAAAATGTGGTGTAGAGCATGCAATTTTACCGGAGTATGGAATCGTTGTAGCCGGTGAATGTATCATCGGTGCAGATTCTCATACCTGTACATATGGTGCACTTGGTGCATTTTCCACCGGTGTAGGAACTACTGATATCGCAACAGGTATGGCAACCGGAGAACTCTGGTTCAAGGTTCCGTCCGCGATTAAATTCGTACTGACTGGAAAACCGGGTCCGTATGTCAGTGGAAAAGATGTTATTATCCACATCATCGGCAAGATCGGTGTAGATGGCGCATTATACAAATCTATGGAGTTTGTCGGCGATGGTATCGCAAACCTGACCATGGATGACCGTTTCACTATGGCAAACATGGCGATTGAAGCAGGTGCTAAAAACGGTATCTTTATCGTAGATGACCAGACCAGAGCTTACATGGACGCTCATTCGGATAAACAGTATACCACTTATGAGCCGGATGAAGATGCACAGTATGATCAGGTCGTTGAGATTGATCTGTCTGAAGTCCGTCCAACCGTTGCATTTCCACATCTTCCGGGCAATGCAAAGACAATTGATGAAGTAGAGGCTATGGAGCCGATCAAGATCGATCAGGTAGTGATCGGATCATGTACAAACGGACGTATTTCCGATATGAGAAAGGCGGCAGCAATTTTAAAAGGACATACCGTTCATCCGGATGTACGTGTTATGGTTGTTCCTGCTACACAGGAAGTATACAAAGAATGTATCAAAGAAGGTCTTGTTGATATCTTTATCGATGCAGGCTGTGCATTTAATACACCAAGTTGCGGACCATGTATGGGCGGTCATATGGGTGTTATGGCTCCGGGTGAGAAATGTGTATCTACCACAAACCGTAACTTTGTCGGAAGAATGGGAGATGTAGAGTCCCTGATCTATCTGGCATCCCCGGAAGTGGCAGCAGCTAGTGCGATTGCAGGTTATATTGCAAATCCTGAGAAAGTAGGTGACAAATAATGAAAGCAGCAAAAGGACATGTATTTAAATATGGTGACAACGTAGATACAGACGTAATCATCCCGGCAAGATATCTGAATTCATTTGACGCTCAGGAACTGGCAACCCACGCAATGGTTGACATCGATCCGACCTTTACACAGCGTGTACAGCCGGGTGACATTATCGTGGCAAGAAAGAACTTTGGATGCGGTTCTTCCAGAGAACATGCACCGTTATGTTTAAAGACCGCAGGTGTGAGCTGCATTATTGCAGAGACATTTGCACGTATTTTTTATCGTAATTCCATCAATATCGGACTTCCGATCATTGAGTGCCCGGAAGCATCCCGTGAGATCGAGGAAGGCGATGAGGTAGAAATCGATTTCGACAGTGGTAAAATCTATGACCGTACAAAAGGAACCGAGTATCAGGGACAGGCTTTTCCACCATTTATGCAGAAAATCATTGACAGTGATGGTCTGGTAAATTATATTAACAGCAAACGAAAATAATTGTGATCTGTCAGGTGTTTTCCAGAACAATAGCTTCTGCGTATGATCAGGAGAAAATTGTGGAAATACCGGATGAAAATTTTATGTGAGAGTAGAAAAAGCGAGACAGCAGACAGAAAGGAAGAAATTATGGCAATTTTATATGCAAATACCAGAGATGCATCAGAGAAAGTAACTGCCTCCCAGGCAATTTTAAACGGACTGGCAAAGCATGGAGGATTGTATGTGCCGACAGAAATCCCGAAACTGGACATTCCGGTAGAGGAACTGGCAAAAATGAGTTATCAGGAGACTGCATATGCAGTGATGAGCAGATTTTTAACAGATTTTACAGAGGAAGAACTGAAAAACTGTATCAATCGTGCGTATGATTCCAAATTTGACACACCGGAGATCGCACCGTTAGTAGAAGCAGACGGCGCTTATTATCTGGAACTGTTCCACGGTGCAACCATTGCATTCAAAGATATGGCATTATCCATTCTTCCGCACCTGCTGATTACAGCAGCCCGCAAAAATGAGGTAAAAGAGGATATTGTTATTCTGACCGCTACTTCCGGAGATACCGGCAAAGCAGCGCTGGCAGGTTTCGCAGATGTAGAAGGAACCAAGATCATTGTATTTTATCCGAAGAACGGTGTCAGCCCGATCCAGGAAAAACAGATGGTTACCCAGAAAGGTGATAATACATTCGTTGTAGGAATCCACGGAAACTTTGATCAGGCGCAGACTGGTGTAAAACAGATGTTTTCTGATCCGGAGATGAAAGAAGAACTGCTTCAGGCAGGATACCGTTTCTCCTCCGCAAACTCCATCAATATCGGACGTCTGGTTCCACAGATCGTTTATTATGTATATGCATATGCAAAAATGTATGCAAACGACAGAATCGCTGAGGGTGAGCCGATCAACGTAGTAGTTCCGACCGGTAACTTCGGAAATATTTTAGCTGCATTCTATGCAAAAAATATGGGACTTCCGATCGCAAAACTGATCTGCGCATCCAATGAGAACAAAGTATTATACGATTTCTTCCGTACCGGAGAATACGACAAAAACCGTGAATTTATCCTGACTTCTTCACCGTCGATGGACATTCTGATCTCCAGCAACTTAGAGCGTTTGATCTACCGCATTGCCGGTGAGAGCGCAGATGAGAATGCAAAACTGATGGCAGCATTATCCAAAGATGGAAAATACGTCATCACAGACGAGATGAAGGCTCAGTTAGAGGGCTTCTACGGCAACTACACAACGGAGAAAGAGACAGCAGAAGTAATCTCCGCATTATATGAGAAGACAGGTTACGTCATCGATACACATACTGCAGTAGCAGCCGGTGTATACGGAAAATATAAAGCAGAGACAAAGGATGAGACAAAAACAGTCATCGCTTCTACTGCAAGCCCGTTCAAATTTACAAGAAGCGTTATGGATGCCATTGATGAGAAATATGATTCCATGACAGATTTTGAACTGGTAGACGAACTTTCCAAGATCGCGAACGTAAAAGTTCCGCAGGCGATCGAGGATATCCGCAGCGCAGAGGTACTTCACAAGACCGTATGCGAAGTGGATGAGATGCCAAAGGTTGTCAAAGAGTTTCTTAAGATAGGAGAATAAGGACAGGCATGGTTGTAGCAGCAGCGCTTAATAAAGACGGGGTTATGAGCATTGTAGATGTAATTCTCATCATTTGCGGCATTTACTGTCTGTATACCGCAGGCAAGATGAAACGCGAACATCAGATACCGAAATGGTTGTTTTCCGAACAGGAACTGTATCATATACGGCAGCCAAAAGAGTTTTGTGAGGCAATGTCACCAAAGACCGTTATTTTTGGCATATTATGCATGCTTTTTGGTGCATGGGGACTGATCACAGCATTTGTTATTTATAACAAGCTGGCAGAAGCAATTGGAATTGGTGTTTTTCTGGTAGGAGTTGCATGGTACATGGCGCAGCTTAGTAAAGCAAAGAAAACATATGGATAAGAAATATATGTAGAAGTAAAAACAGACAGAAGGGTTCAGGGAATATGGAGTAATTTACATTTCCTGAATCTTTCTTTTTTTATTGAAAAAAATTTAATGATCATTTTTCCGAAACACAGTATATATTAATTCACATCTGTAAGCAAGATGGCATTGAAAGTAAGTTCTATTATAAGTGATACAATAATTAAAAAAACAGACTGCCTTATGATATTAATAAGTTATAGTAATTGTTGCCCGGAAACAGAAGGAAAATGCATATTTGTTGTGACAATTTCTGAAAATATCAGTAAGTATAGATTTTTTGTACAAAATGTATTATGATTGATATATTCGTAAGAATGAGGTAAAGATATGAAGAAAGAAGAATTGTACAGATTTGTCGATCATACTGCATTAAAAGCAGTAACGACCTGGAAAGAGATTCAGCAGTTATGTCAGGAAGCGCGTTTCTTCCGCATGGCTTCTGTATGTATTCCAAGCAGTTATGTAAAGCGTGCACATGAGTATTTTCCGGAATTAAACATTTGCACAGTTGTTGGTTTTCCGCTTGGCAATGCGAATACAGAGGCAAAGCTGATGGAGACACGTCAGGCATTGGCGGATGGCGCCAGCGAGATTGATATGGTGATCAACCTTGGCATGGTGAAAAACGGACAGTATCCGCAGGTAACCGAAGAAATTCGGCTGCTGAAACAGGAAGTTGGGGATAAGATTTTAAAAGTTATCATCGAAACCTGTTATCTGACCGAAGAAGAAAAAATCGAAATGTGTCATGCTGTTACTGCAGCTGGAGCGGATTTTATCAAGACATCTACTGGATTTGGAACCGGAGGAGCAACTTTGGAAGATGTTTGTCTGATGAAAGAGCATATCGGACCGAATGTAAAGATCAAAGCTGCCGGAGGTATTCGTTCCAAAGAAGATATGGAGCAGTATATTGAAGCAGGATGCAGCAGAATCGGTACAAGCAGTGCAATTTCCATGCTGCAGGACGGAGAATAACATGGATGTAACGGAACTGATCAAAAAAGCAGCAAAAGCGAAAGAAAAAGCATATGTGCCGTATTCCGGTTTTCATGTCGGTGCAGCGCTGCTGTGCAAAGATGGTACCGTATTTACCGGATGCAATATTGAAAATTCTGCTTACGGACCAACAAACTGTGCGGAGCGTACCGCGATTTTTAAAGCCGTTTCAGAAGGTTATCGTGAATTTCAGGCAATTGCGATTATCAGTGACAGCGAAGAAGTAACGTCACCTTGCGGTGTCTGTCGTCAGGTGATGGCAGAGTTTTGCGGACCGGAGTTTGAAGTGACTATGGTAAGCTGCAAGGGCGATTACAAGACAGTTACATTAGAAGAACTGCTGCCTTATGCTTTTTCAATGAAAAAGTAGAAGTAGATGATCGTTTGTCTATGTGTTCTTTTGAAAATAAAAAGTTTACGTTAAGTTCATGTAGTAGATAAACCGTGCCAGAACTTTCCTGAAAAAATTTTGAATTTTTTATTGTCAAGATGCACATAGTAAAGTATAATCATTTATAGCGAAAGCGATTCCTGGGGTGTGCGAGAACCCTGCTATTTTGAACCTACATTTTCTTTTATGGGAATCTTAAATCGCCGGCTGGATGCCAGGCCACCGAATATGCAGTGGAAGGCAGAAGACCGGTTGCGGAATCCCCCCTAGCGTTGCTAGGAGTCAAAATTGCAGGAACGGCACTCTGGGATCACAAAAGAGAAAGACCTACGTTACAAAAGATAAAAATCATAAAATACAAAAGAGAATCACCGGATATGATGTGAATGCGTCATATCCGGTTCTTTTTTTGCCCGGAAAACCATAAGGTGTTACATCAGATGTGAGATGATGTTTCACACAAACAGGACTATTTTCAAAATGATTCGATGAAAAATCATTGAAAGCATGCGGCAAATGGATGGCAGTGGGTAAAAAGAGAGGAAGCGTGGCAATGATGAGGCAGCAAAAAACGGTGGTAAGTTATGGACGGGCATATGTGATCAGACAGAAGAACAGGCGCAGACGCCGCAAATATAAATGGTTATGTATGGGAATTGGTTTGCTTTTTGTGCTGGTTTTTCTGTTAAAACCAAATGTGCAGGCAGTAGAGGATGCAGGTGGATGGTCAGATCGTGTCAGATCTTTAGAACTGGCTGGATACCTTCAGGCTGCCAATCTGACACCGGAGGAGACAAGGCGGCTGCTGCTTCCGGAATTGCAGGAATATGTGACAACAGAGGATGTTCAGCTGATTTTTGAAAAACTGGGATTCGGGGAGTATACGGAAGAAATTCTGGGACAGGCACAGCTTGCCGCAGGAGATGTCTTAAGCCGGGCGCAGTGGAATGTGGTGTATGAGCGTTTACTGGAAAAACTTCAGGTAAAGGATACGGTGTCTCAGGTTATGTTACAGTATCTTGGAAAAGTATTCGGAGAAGCACGGATTATGGCAGATAATGGAAATTATGATTGTGATCTGGAAAGCTGCCGGATGGAATATGGAAAAAAATATGTGGTATATGTGCAGGGCAATCTGATCCTTGGAATTTGTTCACAGGAAGAACAGAAACAGACGGAGGGAAAAGACAGTGAAAAGGCGGAAAACGGGGCGACAGAACAGGGGACGGAAGTCACAGATCAGATCACAGTTCCGGATACGATCCGGGTGTTACTGACACAGGATCAGAAGCAGAATGTCTTTCGGGAAGATGTCTGGATCAAATGTGATGCGGAATGGAAGCTTTGTGCCGGAGAAACGGAAGATGTGATTCCTGCAGGAGAAGCACGAAGCTGTAAAGTATGGATGGAGGAGCACCAGACCGATCAGGTGCTTGCCAAAATCTCTGGGGACGGCAAATTAAAATTATGCGATTCGGATGGAAACGAAAAAGGAACCTATGCAGGAAATCTGCATGTGTATCGTGGAGATTCCGGATTATGGCTGGTCAATGAATTGGGAATGGAGGAATATCTGTGCGGTGTAGTTCCCGGGGAAATGCCTTCTTCCTTTGCACCGGAGGCTTTGAAGGCGCAGGCAGTCTGTGCCAGAACTTATGCTGCCATACAGGCACTTGGAACCACGTATGAAACTTATCATGCAGATGTGGATGATACGACCGCATGCCAGGTGTATCTGCCTGCTAATGAAAATCAGGCGGCGACAGATGCAGTAAACGCAACAGCAGGTGAAGTTTTAAGCTATGAAGGACGGCTGGCATCGGTCTATTATTTTTCAACTTCCTGCGGTTATACTACCGGTCTGGAAGTGTGGCAGCAGGAACCGTTGGCTTATCTTGGAAAAGTAAGTCTGCTGCTTTCCGGGGAACAGCCGGTTTCTGTGGATGATTTTTTGAAAGACTGGTCCGTGCAGGCATATGACAGCGAAAGCAGATTTTTCCGGTGGAAAGGAGAACTTCAGGTGTCGGAGCGCAGGGATCAGCTGATGAAAAAAATTGAAGAAGCTTTAAGTCGTCAGGATGGGAAACTGACAGCTTTGTCCCGGAACGGACAGCATGTGGCGTCTGTATCCGACTTTGGCGATTGTACCGGAATTAAGATCTGCGACAGGTCAGATTCCGGTGCGGTAACGGATCTGGCAGTTATTTTTGATGCGGGAGAGGTGCATGTATACAATGAAAATCTCATCCGTAACCTGATTTGGCAGATCTGTGTGTCTCTGACGGATAAAAACGGGGAGAATGTCAATACTATTACCATGCTGCCAAGTGCGTTTTTTACGTTGCAGGAACAGGAAAATGGCAGATATGAGATCATGGGCGGAGGACTGGGACACGGGATCGGCATGAGTCAGTACGGTGCAGATGGCATGGCACGGGCAGGCAAAACGGCAGCCGAGATCTTGCAGTATTTTTTCCCTGGAACAGAGCTTTTTTTGGAAAAATAGTAGAGCAGAAAGAAAGGGAAAATGCAAAGGGAGCATGGCAAATAGAAGAAAAAACTTGCTGAAATGGATAAAATCTGGTAATCTATCGAATTGTAAACATATGAGAACGGTGCATTTTGTGCATCAAAGGGGAGAAACTATGGACTATAAGCATTTGATACGGTTCTTTTTGGCGAAATTGAAAAAAGATAATATTGGAGCTTATGCGGCACAGGCAGCACTGTTTATCATTATGTCAGCGATTCCATTTCTGTTGGTGTTTCTGTCGCTTCTGCGGTTTACTCCGGTGAGCGAGAGTACGGTACTGTCCGTGATCCAGATGGTGGTTCCGGGGCAGATTAAGATTACACCGATGCTGATCAATATAGTAGACGAAGTGTATACAAATTCAGCGAAGGTGCTGCCAATCGCGGTGATTTTTGCAATTTATTCAGCGGCAAAGTCTATCCAGAGTCTTCGTTACGGATTGAATATCGTTTATGATACCGATGAGACACGAAATTGGTTCGTACTGCGTTTTCGTGCAATGATCGAGACATTTGTATTGATCTTGGTCATTATTTTACTGATGGTATTTCTGGTGTTTGGTCAGAAGATTCAAAACATGCTGGTGCAGTACGCACCGATTTTGTCTATTGTAACAGACATTATTTTAAAACTGCGTCTGCTCATTTTGTTTTTTGTGCTGATCATATTTTTTATGTTTATTTATAAAGTGCTGCCAAACCGCACCGCTACTTATAGAAGTCAGTTGATCGGGGCAGTTGGATGTTCCGCCGCGTGGTATGTATTTTCCTTTGGACTGTCCATTTATGTGAATTATTTTAATGGATTTTCATTGTATGGCAGTCTGACCACGATTTTATTATTGATGTTCTGGCTTTACATCAGCATGTATATTTTTCTGGTGTGTGCGGAAGTCAACAATCTGTTTGAAATTCTGCTGGTGGAGATTCAGGAAGCGCGTCGTAGAAAAAAAGAACGGCAGCAGGATAAAAATACTTGATGTTTTAAATAAGCTATGCTAGAATAAATGCTAGTTTTGGTTCGGATGTATGATTATGTTTGAATCGTTCCTGAATTACAGATCAGGAACAATATATTAAAAGCTGAGAAGATGTCAGTAGGCAGATGATCGGATTACAGAGAGAGTGTACATTGGCTGAGAATACACTTAAGGAAAGACATCTGGTGAACTTCCCATTGGAGCTGCTGTTTTGAACAACGGAATGTCAAGTAGGAACAGACGGGTCATGCACGTTACGCATTAGAGTGTCCGATGCATGTCGGGAAACCGGGTGGTAACGCGGAAATTTTTCGTCCCTTTTTACGAAGGGGCGTTTTTTTATGTTCTGATAACTCACACTGGATTTCCTGTGAAAAGCACTTTGTGCAGAGGCGCACTCATATAAAACGAAATTATTTATATTTAAAGAAGGAGATTAAAGATGAAAGACAAGTTAAAGCAGATCAGAGAAAAAGCACTTGCTTCTATCGAGAATTCTGAGGGATTAAATGGATTAAATGATGTCCGTGTCGCTTTCCTTGGAAAAAAAGGTGAACTTACTGCTGTATTAAAAGGAATGAAAGATGTCAGCCCGGAGGAGCGTCCGCTGGTTGGTCAGATGGTAAATGAGACCAGAGCTGCTATCGAGCAGAAACTGGAAGAGAGAAAGAAAAAAATGGAAGCTCTGGAACTGGAGAATAAACTGAAAAAAGAAGTCATCGACGTAACACTTCCGGCAAAGAAAAACCGCGTTGGACACGGTCATCCAAATACCATTGCCCTGGAAGAAGTAGAGCGTATCTTTGTTGGTATGGGATATGAAGTCGTAGAAGGACCGGAAGTAGAGTATGATTACTACAACTTTGAGGCTCTGAATATTCCGGCAAACCATCCGGCAAAAGATGAGCAGGATACTTTCTACATCAATGACAAGATCGTACTTCGTACCCAGACTTCTCCGGTACAGGTTCGTGTTATGGAAAAAGGTAAACTGCCGATCCGTATGATCGCACCGGGACGTGTATTCCGTGCCGATGAAGTAGATGCAACCCATTCTCCGTCCTTCCATCAGATCGAAGGTCTGGTAATCGACAAAGGTGTTACATTTGCAGATCTGAAAGGAACACTGCAGGAGTTTGCAAAAGAGCTGTTCGGACCGGAGACAAAAGTAAAATTCCGTCCGCATCACTTTCCGTTCACAGAGCCGAGTGCAGAGGTAGACGTAACCTGCTTCAAATGCGGTGGAAAAGGATGCCGTTTCTGTAAAGGCGAGGGATGGATCGAGATCCTTGGCTGTGGAATGGTTCATCCGCACGTACTTGAAATGAGCGGAATTGATCCGAAAGAATATTCCGGATTCGCTTTCGGTGTAGGTCTGGAGCGTATCGCACTGTTAAAATATGAGATCGACGACATGCGTCTGCTTTATGAAAACGATGATCGTTTCTTAAAACAGTTCTAAATCGTAGATTTTCGAACCTGCACGAGCAAAGCGAAATAACATTTTTGAATAATAGATTAGTAGGAGAAAGAAACATGACAACTTCATTATCTTGGATAAAAGCATATGTTCCGGAATTAGAAGTAGAGCCGCAGGAATACATGGATGCGATGACACTTTCCGGTTCAAAAGTAGAAGGATATAAAAAATTAGATGAGGATCTGGAAAAAATCGTCATCGGTCAGGTATTAAAAGTAGAGAAACACCCGGATGCAGACAAACTGGTGATCTGCCAGGTAGATATCGGCGGAGAGACCACACAGATCGTAACCGGTGCACCAAATGTATTTGAAGGTGCAAAAGTTCCGGTTGTATTAGACGGCGGACGTGTTGCCGGCGGACATGATGGAAAAGTCGTAGAAGGCGGCATCAAGATCAAAAAAGGTAAATTAAGAGGTGTGGAATCCAACGGTATGATGTGTTCCATCGAGGAGCTTGGATCCAATACCGATATGTATCCAGATGCAGCCGCTGACGGACTTTACATCTTACCGGAAGATGCTCCGGTAGGAGAGAGCGCGGTATCTTATCTGGGATTAGATGACGTAGTAGTAGAGTACGAAATTACATCCAACCGTGTAGACTGCTTCGCCATTCTTGGTATTGCACGTGAGGCAGCAGCTACTTTCGGAAAAGAGTTTGTTCCGCCGGTAGTGACAGAGACAGGAAATTCTGAGGATGTCAACGATTACATCAAAGTATCTGTCGAGGATGCAGATCTTTGCCCACGTTATACCGCACGTGTAGTAAAAAATATCAAAATCGCACCGTCACCGAAGTGGATGCAGCACAGACTGGCTGCTCACGGTATCCGTCCGATCAACAATATCGTAGATATCACAAACTACGTGATGGAAGAGTTTGGTCAGCCGATGCATGCATATGATCTGGATACGATTGCAGGTCATGAGATCCGTGTTCGCCGTGCAGCAAAAGGTGAGAAATTCGTGACATTAGATGGTCAGGAGCGTACTTTAGATGACAGCATTCTGATGATCTGTGACGGTGAGAAAGCCGTTGGACTTGCAGGTATCATGGGTGGCGAAAACTCCATGATCACAGATAATGTACAGACGATGTTATTTGAGGCAGCATGCTTCGATGGAACAAACATCCGTCTGTCCAGCAAAAAAGTAGGTCTTCGTACCGACGCCTCTTCCAAATTTGAAAAAGGTCTGGATCCGAACAATGCCATCGAGGCTATGAACCGTGCCTGCCAGCTCATCGAAGAACTTGGCGCAGGTGAAGTCGTTGGCGGTGTCGTTGATGTATACCAGAAAGAAATGACAGGCAGAAGAATCGCATTTGATCCGGATTGGATCAACGGTCTGCTTGGAACTGATATTTCTGCAGAGACAATGATCGGATATTTCAAAAAAATCGACCTTGGTTTTGATGAGGAGACACAGGAAGTCATCGTTCCATCCTGGAGACAGGATTTGCTCCGTGATGCAGATATCGCAGAGGAAGTAGCACGTTTCTACGGATATGACAATATCCCGACAACACTTCCATCCGGAGAATCCACAACAGGTAAACTGTCCTTTAAACTTCGTGTAGAGGAAGTGGCAAGAGAAGTTGCCCAGTTCTGCGGATTTTCACAGGGAATGACATACTCCTTTGAGAGTCCGAAGGTATTTGATAAATTATTACTTCCGGCAGACAGTCAGCTGCGTAATACCGTAACTATTTCCAATCCGCTTGGAGAGGACTTCAGTATTATGCGTACAGTTTCTTTAAATGGAATGCTGACATCTCTTTCTACCAACTTCAATCGTAGAAACAAAGATGTTCGACTGTATGAATTAGGAAATATTTATCTGCCAAAACAGGAGCCTGTTACAGAACTTCCGGAAGAGCGCATGCAGTTTACACTGGGATTCTACGGTGATGGCGATTTCTATACCATGAAAGGTGTTATTGAGGAGTTTCTGTATAAAGTAGGTATGAATCTGAAACCGGAGTATGATCCGGAGTCGGAATTGTCCTTCTTACATCCTGGACGTCAGGCAAATGTTATTTATGATGGTCAGGTGATCGGCTACCTCGGTGAGGTTCATCCGACTGTTGCAGCAAATTACTCCATTAAAGATCGCGTATACGTTGCTGTCATTGATATGCCGGAAATCGTTTCCCGTGCAACTTTTGACCGCAAATACGAAGGCATTGCAAAATACCCGGCAGTCAGCCGCGACCTCAGTATGGTTGTTCCGAAACATGTACTTGCAGGCGATATTGAGAAGGTATTTGACGAGAGAGGCGGCAAGATTCTTGAGTCTTATGAATTATTTGATATTTATGAGGGCGCACAGATTAAAGCAGGATTCAAATCTCTGGCTTATAAACTGACCTTCCGTGCAAAAGACCGTACGTTAGAGGAAGCAGATATCACTGCTGCCATGAAGAAGATAATGAACGGTCTGGAGCGTCTTGGTATCGAGTTGCGCCAGTAGAAAGTTGGTGTCTGTATTGAATGAAAACGAAATGAAGGTAACAGATTATTATTTTGATCTGCCACAGGAGCAGATTGCGCAGGACCCGCTGGAGGATCGTTCATCCTCCAGACTTCTGGTCCTGGATAAAGAGACTGGCGAGTATTCTCATCATGTATTCCGGGAAATCACAGAATTCCTGAAACCAGGTGACTGCCTTGTCTTAAACAATACAAAAGTAATTCCGGCCCGTCTGTTTGGTGAAAAAGAGGGGACTCAGGCAAAAATTGAAATTCTGTTGCTAAAACGCAAGGAAAACGATGTCTGGGAAACTCTGGTAAAACCGGGCAAAAAGGCAAAAATCGGCACAAAGATCATTTTTGGCGGGGGACTTTTAGTCGGTGAAGTGGTTGATATCGTGGAAGAGGGCAACCGTCTGATTAAATTTACTTATGAAGGAATTTTTGAGGAAATTCTGGATCAGTTAGGTCAGATGCCGTTACCGCCATACATTACACATCAGTTGAAAGATAAAAACCGTTATCAGACTGTTTATGCAAAATATGACGGTTCTGCAGCAGCACCGACCGCAGGTTTGCATTTTACCCCGGAACTGCTTCAGCAGGTAAAGGATATGGGCGTGGACATTGCAGAGGTAACACTGCATGTCGGACTTGGTACGTTCCGTCCGGTAAAAGTGGACAATATTCTGGATCATCATATGCACTCTGAGTTTTATATGGTGACACAGGAAGCCGCAGACAAGATCAATAATGCGAAGAAAAACGGTCATCGTGTGATTTGCGTCGGAACTACAAGCTGCCGTACCATTGAGTCTGCAGCAGACGAAAACGGTATGCTGAGAGAAAGCAGCGGTTGGACGGAGATATTCATCTATCCGGGCTATCAATTCAAAGTGCTGGATTGTCTGATCACAAACTTCCATCTGCCGGAGTCAACATTATTAATGCTGGTTTCTGCACTTGCGGGAAGAGAGCATGTGCTGGCGGCTTATGAGGAAGCAGTGAAGGAAGGATACAGATTTTTCTCCTTCGGGGATGCGATGTTTATTCAGTAGAAAGAATTTCTAAGAAAATATAGTGGGATAAATAGTACCTGTGACAGCGTGTGTGCTGTCGCGGGTGCTATTTTTGCGATTGCTGATTTTTTCGATATAGAAGAAAGAGCATGAATAATAGAATTACTGGAAAAATAAGCCCGCATCTCATGCCGCTCCTAATATTATTCCCGGCGTTCTGAGTGATACGGCCAACAATTCCAGGCCCGATACTGCCGCCTAAATCTCCTGCCATGGCAAGGAGAGAGAACATAGCTGTCCCCCCTTTTGGAAACGTTTTTGAGGAAATACTGATCGTTCCCGGCCACATAATTCCAACTGAAAATCCACATACTATACAACCGATAAGTCCGATAATCGAATTAGATGACAAGGCAGAAAGAAGATAGCAGATAACACATAATATGCCGGAACCACCCATAAACTTCATTAAATCCAGCTGTTTTCCATATTTCCCAAAAATTATGCGGCTGATGCCCATGGTGACTGCAAACATACATGGACCTGCTAAATCTCCCAGTGCTTTTGACAATCCCAGTGCAGATTCGGCATAAGCAGATGCCCATTGAGCCATTGCAAGTTCAGAAGCTCCAGAACATACCATCAGACATATCACAACCCAGAAAAAAGGTTTGGCAAATAGACTTTTAATTCCCATCCCAGTGCCATTATCAACCAGATGCTCAATCGGACAGGTCATGAAATTATAAGTGTTAACAGCAGGAATCAGTGCCCATATCACGGCAAGCCATTTCCAGCTGTTTATGCCGAATATCAGAAAAAACAAGCTGGAAATCAAAATTGTTCCAACAGCTCCCCAACAGTAAAAGGAATGGAGCAGGCTCATTGTTGCTTCTTTGTTTTCAAATGGACAGGCTTCAATAATAGGGCTGCAAAGCACTTCGATTAAGCCACTTCCGATAGCATAAACAACGACACTGCATATAATTCCAATGAAAGGATCAGGTAAAAGATCAGGTAAAAATGCCAGTCCAACCAGACCAAGTGAAGCAAAAATTTCTGATGCAACAACGCAAATACGATATCCGATATAATCTACAAATTTGGCACAGAACAGATCAACCAGAAGCTGTGTAAAAAAGAAGAAAGTGGATATCAAAGCAATATTACCGAGAGAAATATGATAGTCATTGTGAAATTTTAAAAAAAGAAGCGGTGCAAAGTTTGCCGCAATAGCCTGCGTGATAAAGCCCATATAACAGGCACTTTTTGTTTTATGATAGTCATTTTTCTTTACAACATTCACTTTCTATTTTCCGCTCCGAATATTTTTAACAGTTTTATGTTCAATAGAAAGATGTTCATAAATACGTTTTCCACCATTTCCGCTTGGAGCCTGAGCTAGTAATCCGACTTTGATGATTGGTTTAGACGGCAAATGGAAATACCTCATCATGTAAAAGTTTATACCATCTGCTGAATAATGGAATGAAAAATTATTTCCTACTCTGCATACCTGAAGCCAGGCAGAATTGCTTTCAATGTTACAGCCGTTTGCATCATCTGAATCGCCTTTGGTAACAACACTTACAGCTGCATGGGTTCCAAAATCTGTCAGTTCAAAACAACATTTTGCCCAATGACTCTCATCTGCCATTACCATTACAGAAGCAGAATCATAGATTTCTTTAAAATCATGGGATACTTTTACTTTAAGAACAAAGTCTCCATTAATTTCAGTATAATAATATGGGGCATTACAAAGTGTTTCTGGCAAAATACCTTCTTCACATTCGTCAATGCTGCCACAAAAAAAGTCTGTTTTTGGTGGTGCGGTTATTTCAATTCTGTCTCCTTCAATGCTGATCTCACTTTCATTCATCCATTTAAAAATCATACGAATACCTCTTTTCAATTTTTGTTTGATTATATAACAAATAAAAAGTATATGCATTGAATTAAATTGCAAAAATATTGTATAATATCGTAAAAAGAAAGAATGTGATATGGAGATGGATTATAATAAAATACATACAGACGAGGACTTTATGGAAATCAAGCAGCATGGAAGCAGTGATTATCCATTCCAGTATTATTATGATGATCTGGAATTATTTGATTTTCATTGTATTGAATGGCACTGGCACAGAGAATTTGAGTTTTTATATGTTGAGTCTGGACAGATTATATGTGGAATAGGTGAAAAACAGATTATATTGTCAAAAGGAGATGCAATTTTTATCAATTCTAAAATATTACATCGGTTTTATTCATTATCAGGTGGTGTCATTCCTAACTTTGTGTGTATGCCTGAATTTATTGCACCAGAGAATAGTTTGGTCTTTAAAAAATATATTTTACCAATCATTTCATCGAATATGTCTTTCCAGTGTTTTCAGATTGCTGAACCATGGCAGGCAAGAATTATACAAATTATGATAAAAATAATGGAAACACAGGAGAATGAGAAAATAAGGGAGTTTTCCACTTTGGCATTGTTGCAGGATTTATGGCTGATTTTTTACGAAAATGTAAAATTATCGGATAAAGAAAAAGTGCAAACAGTTGATGAAGCTGCACAGAAAAGAGTACAGTTGATGATGCAATATATACATGAAAATTATAATCATGAGATGTCACTGGATGAAATAGCTTCACATATCGGAATCAGCAAAAGTACTGCGCTTAATTTGTTTCAACGATTTTTACATATTACACCGGTCAGTTATTTGATAGGATATAGACTGCAGGCAGCTTCCTGGCTATTGAAAAATACGAATAAAAAAGTAAAAACCATCGCCTATGAAAGTGGATTCCGTAATGTCGATTACTTTTGCAGATTGTTTAAAAAACGTTATCATTTAACACCATCAGAATATCGTTGCGCATGTTAAAACCGTATATCTGTAAGTGACCGCTAGATGAGTCAACCACAATATACCAGTTTGTTATAAAAAAAGGAGTACATATGCAATTATTAATTGAACAACGTGTATTTTCCTGGTCAGATACATATGATATCTACGATGAACAGGGAAATCAGAAATATTTTGTAAAAAATGAACTTATCTCATTAGGACACCGCCTGCATGTATACGATGCGGCGCACAATGAGATCGGATTTATCAAACAGAAATTATTCTGTTTACTTCCGACTTTTGAAATCGAATGGAACGGACAGTTGATGGGACACATCGAGCAGAGATTTGCTCTGTTCCGCCCAAAATATGATGTGGATTTCATGGGATGGCGTGCAGAAGGTGATTTCATGGGCTGGGATTACGATGTGTATGAAGCGTGCAGCGCAGTCGTTCACGTACATAAAAAGATTCTGAGCTGGGGCGACACCTATGCCATCGAGTTTGATGATCCGAAGCATGAAATTCCGGCATTGTTACTGGTATTGGCCATTGATGCGGCAAATTGTTCACAGAATAATTCTTAAATGTCCGTTTTACAAAGGCTGAAGGAATAGAATAAAAAGTAGAAAGAGAATTAGCAAGAATATGGGAAAAACATTAGTCATTGCCGAAAAACCTTCCGTTGGGCGGGATATCGGCAGAGTTTTAAAGTGTGGAAAGAAAATTGACGGAGTTTTGGAAGGCAGTCAGTATATCGTAACCTGGGGACTTGGTCATCTGGTTACGCTGGCAGATCCGGAGCATTACGATAAAAAATACAAAGACTGGAAGATGGAGGATCTTCCGATGCTTCCGGAGAAGATGGATATCGAGGTCATCAAGCAGACTGGAAAGCAATATCAGGCAGTAAAAAGCCAGATTTACCGCAAGGATGTGTCAGATATTGTCATTGCCACCGATGCTGGCCGAGAGGGAGAGTTGGTTGCCCGCTGGATTTTGAAAAAAGCGGACAATCACAAGCCGTGTAAGCGTCTGTGGATTTCTTCTGTGACAGATAAAGCAATCCGTCAGGGATTTGAGCATCTGAAAAATGCAAAAGAATATGATAATCTGTATCATGCGGCTGTCTGCCGTGCAGAGGCAGACTGGCTGGTTGGATTAAATGCGACCAGAGCATTGACCTGCAAATACAATGCGCAGTTGTCCTGCGGCCGTGTGCAGACACCGACCCTAGCCATGATTGCAAAGCGGGAAGAAGAAATTCGGAAATTTGTTCCAAAACCATATTACGGACTGCAATTGCAGGCAGAGGGTGTGGTATTTACCTGGAAAGATGAAAAAAGCGGCAGTTATCGCAGCTTTCAGAAGGAACGGATAGCGAATATTCAGAAAAAACTATCCGGAAAGAAATTGCAGATCATAAAAGCAGATACTAAGGTGAAAAAGCAGGGTGCACCACAATTATATGACCTGACACAGCTGCAACGGGAAGCAAATCAGAAATTTGGATTTTCTGCAAAAGAAACGCTGAATATCATGCAGCGGTTGTACGAGAACCATAAAGTACTGACATATCCGAGAACAGATTCACGTTATCTGACGGCAGATGTCATGGGAACGATCAAAGAACGTCTGCAGGCCATCAATGCAGGGGTTTACCGAGAATTTGCGGCTCCACTGATTCGCCGCGAACTGCCGAAGAAACCTGCATTTGTCAATGATGCAAAAGTCAGCGACCATCATGCGATCATTCCAACGGAGCAGGCACCAAATTATATCCATATGAGTAATGAGGAACGAAAAATCTACGACATGGTAGTACGCAGATTTCTGGCGGTTATGTATCCGGCGTATGAATACGAAGAATCTGTATTGACCGGAGAAGTGGCAGGGGAACATTTTTATGCCAGAGGAACCCGTTCGCTGCATATGGGATGGAAAGCGGTTTATGAAAATCAGTCCGAAGATGAGGAAGAGGAGGAGTTAAAACGCCAGAATCTTCCTGTGATGCAAAAAGGGCAGGAATTTTCTATCTCCAATATCCGCCTTACAGAAGGTAAGACAAAGCCACCGGCACGATTTACGGAAGGCACTCTGATCGCTGCTATGGAAAATCCAGTGCGTTATATGGAAAGTGGCAATAAAGAAATGGCAAAGACGCTGGGAGAAACTGGTGGACTTGGAACAGTTGCTACCAGGGCAGATATTATTGAAAAATTGTTTTCCAGTTTTTTATTAGAGAAAAAGGGTGAAGATATTTATACTACAGCGAAGGCACGTCAGCTTCTGGAACTGGTTCCGGAAGATCTGCGCAAGCCGGAACTGACAGCACAGTGGGAAATGAAGCTCTCAAAGATTGCAGAAGGAAAACTTTCAGACCAGAAGTTTATGACTGAGATTCGGACTTATTCAACGGATCTGGTAAAAGAGATCAAGACAGCGGAAGGAACTTTCCGACATGATAATATGACAAACAAACTTTGTCCGAATTGCGGGAAACGTCTGCTTGCTGTAAATGGCAAAAACAGTCGGATGCTTGTGTGTCAGGACCGGGAGTGTGGCTATCGTCAAACCATTGCGAAGACTACGAACGCACGCTGTCCGCAGTGTCATAAACGAATGGAACTGATCGGCAGCGGTGAGAATGCTTCTTTTGTATGCAAGTGTGGATATAAGGAACGTCTGAGTAAATTTCAGGAGCGCAGGAAAAAAGAGGGCGCAGGAGTTTCCAAGCGTGATGTACAGAATTATCTGAAGAAACAGCAGAAAGAGGCAAAGCAGGAGACTGGCAGCAATGCAATGCTGGATGCACTGAAAAACATTAAATTATAAGTCGACGAATAGAATTTCTGAACAAAATACAGGTGAAGAATATAAAAATCAGAAGTAACGGCAGAAATTGATTCAAGATAGAAATTTAAGCTGAATATCTGACTGAAATAAAGTAGTCAGAGAACAATAATTAAAAGGGCGAAAAGATACGGTAAAACGTGAATTTTCGCCTTTTTTGCACTTATTGATACACAATTTGCATTTTTATTCACTTTTTAAAATTATACATGAATTTGTTTCATCTATAAAATGAAAAAAAGTCATTTCATCTCTTTACATTCAAAAAGTACACCGATATAATGTTAAAAGTTGATGAAAATAAGAAATTTATTTCATAAGTAAATGTTATTTACTGCGCTGCTTGCGCAGTTGCATAAGAAGGAGAGAGATAGATCATGAAAAACGGAATTGAGATCAGATGGCATGGCCGTGGCGGTCAGGGTGCCAAGACAGCAGCACTGCTTCTGGCAGATGTAGCTTTTAAAACCGGAAAACATGTACAGGGTTTCCCGGAGTACGGTCCGGAGCGTATGGGCGCACCGATCACTGCTTATAACAGAATCAGCTCAGATGTGATTCGTGTTCATTCCAATATTTATGATCCGGATTTTGTTGCAGTCGTTGATGAAACATTATTACATACCGTAGATGTGACAGCCGGATTGAAAAAAGAGGGTGCGATCATTGTCAATACTGCAAAATCCAAAGAAGAAATTATGCCGCAGTTAAACGGATACGAAGGTCGCGTGGTTACCATTGATGCCAGAACCATTTCCGAGGAGGCACTTGGAAAATATTTCCCGAACTCCCCGATGCTGGCAGCAGTTGTTGCAACCACAGGTGTTATGCCGAAAGAGACATTTTTACATGAGATGCGTGCTTCTTACAAACATAAATTTGCAAAGAAACCGGAAGTTATCGATGGAAATATGAAAGCACTGGAGATGGCTTTTGCAGCCGTAGAGGAAGCATAGAGGAGACAGAAAATGAGAACAGATATTAATAAAATCAATGAACATACTCCACATACAGGGCTGACCGAGGGAATGCAGGTATTTGCTGCAGGAACATCCAAATATTTCAAAACCGGTGAGTGGAGAAACAATACACCAGTTTATTTAGAGGACAATTGCAAACAGTGTCTGCTGTGCGCACCAGTCTGTCCGGACAGTTCCATTCCGGTCAAAGACCAGAAGAGAGGCGCATTTGACTTAGATCACTGCAAAGGCTGCGGTATCTGTGCAAATGTATGTCCGTTTGGAGCAATCAAAATGAAGGAGGGCGTAGAATAATGGGAATCAAAGAACGTATGTCAGGTAACGAGGCCGTTGCCTACGCAATCAAACAGGTAAATCCGGATGTTATGCCGGCATTTCCAATCACGCCGTCCACAGAGATCCCGCAGATGGTTTCCACATACATCGCAAACGGCGAGATCGATACAGAATTTATCCCGGTAGAGAGTGAGCATTCTGCAATGAGTGCCAGCATCGGATCAGAAGCAGCAGGCGCAAGAACACTGACTGCAACTTCTTCCGCAGGTCTGGCTCTGATGTGGGAGGAACTGCTTCTGGCAGCTTCTAACCGTATGCCGATCGCTCTGACATTGGTAAACAGAACCCTGTCCGGTCCGATCAACATCAACTGTGATCATACCGATGGTATGGGTGCCCGTGATACCGGATGGATCCAGATTTATGCAGAGAACAATCAGGAAGTATATGATAACTTCATTCAGGCATACCGCATTGCTGAGCATAAAGATGTCCGTCTGCCGATCATGGTCTGCCAGGATGGTTTCATCACCAGCCACGCAGTAGAGAATATCGAGCTGTTAGAGGATGCTCCGGTCAAAGAATTCGTTGGTGAATATCATCCGGAAGAGTATCTGTTAAACCCGGGCAAACCGGTTTCTGTCGGACCGTATGCAGTTTCCAACTACGTTATGGAAGGCAGAAAAAATCAGTTAATCGCTCTGGAAAATGCAAAACAGGTTATTTTAGACGTAGCAAAAGAGTTCGCAGGAATTTCTGGCAGAGAGTATGGTCTGTTTGAAGAATACAAGACAGAAGACGCCGATTATGTCATGGTAATTATTGGTTCTGCAGCAGGAACAGCCAAAGAAGCAGTTGACGAACTTCGTGAGGAAGGCAAAAAAGTCGGCGTGTTAAAACTGCGTGTCTTCCGTCCGTTCCCGGCAGAAGAGATTGTAGAAGCAATCAAAAACTGCAAAGCAGTGGCAATCATGGATCGTTGCGAGAGCTACAACGGAAACGGTGGACCGCTTGGTTCTGAAATCACAGCAGGTCTGTACCGCACAAGAACTTATATGGAAGCAATCAACTACACCTATGGACTTGGCGGCCGTGATTTCACGGTAGAAGATGCAAAAGATGTCTTTGCAGAACTGGCAGATGTCGTAGAAAATGGTAAACCGGTAACACAGTATCAGTATATCGGTCTGAGAAAGTAGGAGGCAGAGTGATGAGCGAATATAAATTTAAAGAAGTTATGAGCAAACCGGAACGTCTGGCTCCGGGACACAGAATGTGTGCAGGATGTGGCGCAACCATCGCAGTTCGTGCCGTACTTCGTGCACTTCATGAGGGAGATCAGGCCGTGATCGGTAATGCAACCGGATGTCTGGAAGTTTCTTCCTTCATGTATCCATATACCGCATGGGAAGACAGTTATATCCACAATGCATTTGAAAATGCAGGTGCTACCTTAAGTGGTGTTGAAACAGCATACAAAGCACTGAAAAAACGTGGCCGTCTGCCGGAAGATGCCACATTCAAATTCATTACCTTCGGTGGTGACGGTGGTACATATGATATCGGTTTCCAGTCCCTTTCCGGAGCAATGGAGCGTAATCACGACATGGTATACGTCTGCTACGATAATGGTGCATACATGAACACAGGTATTCAGCGTTCTTCCGCAACACCAATGTATGCAGATACTACAACTACACCGGTTGGAACACAGTCCAACGGTAAAATGCAGAACAGAAAAGATCTGGCATCTATTATCGCAGATCATGATGTTCCGTATGTTGGTCAGACAACGATGATCGGTAATTTCTCCGATCTTCACAAAAAAGCAGAGAAAGCCATCTACACAGAGGGTGCTGCTTTCTTAAATATCATGACTCCATGTCCGCGTGGATGGCGTTATGATACTGCAGATATCATGAAAATCTGTAAACTTGCAGTTGAGACATGTTACTGGCCGATGTTTGAGGTAGAGCATGGCAAATGGCGCTTAACATACGAGCCAAAGAAAAAACTGCCGATCGAGGACTTCTTACGCGAGCAGGGCAGATTCAAACATCTGTTCAAACCGGGCAATGAAGATCTGATTGCACAGTTCCAGGATGAGGTTGACCGTCGTTGGGAAGAACTGCAGTACAAATGTGCACGATAATCCGGGAGGAATAAATATATGACTTTGTTATCCTATCAGGTATTTCAGACAGTGGTGGGACAGGGAAGTTTTCAGAAGGCGGCAGAGATTTTAAATCTGACGCCTTCTGCTGTCAGTCATGCGATTGCATCGATGGAGCAGGAACTGGGATTTTCCCTGTTTACGAGAAATAAGGCAGGGGTAGCCCTGACCAACTATGGAGAACATCTGCTTCCATACGTGAATGCGGTGTTAAACAGTGACGAAAGCCTGCAGCAGGCAATTGCGGGACTGAACGGACTGAAAATGGGAAATGTAAAAGTGGGCTGTTTTTCCAGCGTATGCACAAACTGGATGACAGACATCATTCATTCCTTTCATCAGCGTTACCCGGACATTAATATCGAACTGTATCAGGGAACCTATGCGGACGTGTCTTACTGGATCAAAAACGGCATTGTAGACATCGGTTTTCTGTCCCTGTCCTCTGCGGGAGACTTGCCAATCGAGCCACTGTACCGAGATCCTCTGCTCTGCGTTGTTCCAAAAGGCTATCGCAAACGGGAAGATACTCCATACATGACACCAGATGAAATGAAAGACGAAGTCTTTGTCTCACAGATGGAGACCACCGATGCGGATATTGCAATTTTTATGAAACAGAACGGACTTGGAAACGTGCGGATGGACTACCACGTTGTAGATGACCTGTCCACCATCGCACTGGTGGCCGCAGGACTTGGCATCTGCATCATGCCAGAACTGGTCATGAACGACATTCCATACGCAGTAGACCGTTATCCGATGATGCCGGAAGCATACCGTGTCATTGGAATTTCGGCATTAAACCCGAATTTCCTTGCACCGGCAGTGAAAATGCTGTATCAGCATGTGATTGAGAAATATAAAAACGGTTGAGAGTGAATGATAGTTGTGAAAATAGAGCCGTTATTTCAGGCAACTGTATAAAACAAAATCTTATATCAAGTACTGTAAAAAAGACCTTACTGATTTTCTTTCCCGAACTGGGAAGGAATTTCGGTAAGGTCTTCTTTTGCTGTCTCTTATTTATACGGTATATAAAAATATCCCTTTGGTTTGAAAAAATAGACTACATATGATATGATAAAAATGGCTTTAAGCCTTATATTGTTAAAAATAGATAAGCAAAATTGAGGTATGGTATGGCAATTTCGTATAATAATTTATGGAAAATTTTGATAGATAAAGAAATGAACAAGGGGACTTTATGTAATAAAGCGAAGATCAGTAAAGGAACAATGGCAAAAATGACAAATAATGAACCAGTAACATTGACTGTTATAGAAAAAATATGTGAAGTGCTTCAATGTGATATTGGCGATGTTGTTAAGATTGTGAATACAGACAAACAGGAGAAAAATAATGGATAATAGAAGAATAAAGAAGTTAGAAGCTGATTTATGGGAATCAGCAGATTTGTTAAGAGCAGGTTCTAAATTGACATCAAACCAATATTGTATGCCGGTACTGGGACTACTCTTTTTGAGATATGCATATAGTCGATTTAGAATGGTTGAAACAGAGATATTAAAGGACAGACCAATGCGTAATGGCAGAAAAATGTCTGTAGAAGCAAAAGATTTTGTCGCAAAAAGTGCATTATTTTTACCTAGGGAAGCACAGTATGATTATCTTGTGAATCTTCCTGAAAATATAGCAGCATCAGGTTTGAAAAGTATTACTGGACAGCCAATGAATAGTTTGGGCGAGGTAGTAAACAATGCTATGGAACTTGTAGAGCAACAAAGCGAACAGCTAGCAGGGGTATTGCCGAAAAGTTATACAGATTTTTCGGATGAATTACTGGGAGAGTTGCTTCGTATTTTCAATAATAATGCACTTGATGAAGTGGGTGGAGATGTAATAGGTAGAATCTATGAATATTTTCTTAATAAGTTTGCTAAAAATATAGCTTCAGATGATGGAGTGTTCTTTACACCAAAGTCTCTTGTGAAAATGATTGTTAATATATTAGAACCGACATCAGGAGTGCTTCTAGATCCAGCATGTGGTTCAGGTGGAATGTTTGTACAGACAGGCGACTTTGTAAATGAAGCTGGTTTGCAAGCAAATAGTAGTATGACATTTTATGGACAGGAGAAAGTGGAATATAATGCGCAGCTTTGTCTTATGAATATGGCAGTTCATGGTCTTACAGGAGTGATAAAATCTGGTGATGAAGCGAATACATTTTATCATGATGCTCATAACCTTGAAGGCTGCTGTGACTATGTAATGGCAAACCCACCATTTAATGTGGATAAGGTAAAGGCGGAGTCAACATCCAGTGCAGGAAGACTTCCATTTGGTTGCCCGAAGGAGAATAAGAATAAAGAAATTGGAAACGCAAATTATCTATGGATTTCGTATTTTTATGCTTATCTCAACGAAAAGGGCAGAGCAGGATTTGTTATGGCTTCCTCTGCAACAGACAGTCAGGGAAGCGATAAGGATATAAGAGAAAAACTTGTCAAAACTGGTCATGTTGATGTGATGATAAGTGTAGGTAACAATTTCTTCTATACAAAGAGCCTTCCGTGTTCATTATGGTTCTTTGATAAAGGCAAAAAGGAAGAATTGAAGAATAAAGTTCTCTTTATTGATGCGAGAAATTATTATACAGAAGTTGATCGTACACTGAATGAATGGTCAGAGTGGCAGCTTAAAAATCTGAATGCTATTGTCTGGTTATATCGTGGAGAAAACGAGAAATATAGAGCATTGCTTTGTGAATATAAAGATGCACTTGGAAGTGACAAATTATTTGATGAACAGGTTCGTGATTTGACTGAAAGAGTGAAAAAACTTCGTGCAGAAGCAAAAGCAGCAGTTGAGGATGCAGATAAGCGAGAAAAGAAAAACACACAGACGGAATATGATGAAAAAATTTCCGAACTTACAGAAAAGCTTACAATAGCTAAAGAAGCGAATTGGCTATATGAAAAATTTGGCGATGGAGAGTATCGTGATATTCTTGGGCTATGTAAAGTTGCTTATACAACAGATGATGCAAAATGCGATAATAAAGAAGGAATCAGCATTGAAGAAAAAGGGTGGTCACTTACTCCAGGAGCATATGTAGGTGTAGCACCTGTGGAAGATGATGGTGTGAATTTTGAAGAGCGAATGACAGAGATACATCGAGAACTTTTAGCATTGCAGGTAGAATCAAATGATTTGATGGATACTATCTCTCAGAATATGAAGGAGATGGGAATATGAGATGGGAATATAAAACGTTAGATGAATTAGGATCTATTTCTCGTGGTAGGTCAAAACATAGACCTAGAAATGATGAGACTTTATTTGGCGGGAAATTTCCATTTGTACAAACTGCTGATGTAAAGAAGGCAAATTTATATCTTACGGAATATGAAGGTACATACAATGAAAAGGGATTAGAGCAAAGTAAATTATGGAAAGCTGGGACACTCTGTATTACCATTGCGGCTAATATAGCAGATACAGCAATTTTAGGAATTGATGCGTGTTTCCCAGATAGTATAATGGGATTTATACCATATGATGGAATTGCTAATGTAAAGTTTGTGAAGTATGCATTTGATATGCTTCAAAGAGATTGTAAACAGATATCTCAAGGGACGGCTCAGGATAATCTGTCATGGAAGAAATTATCAACAATAAAGTTTCCAGCACCTGATATAGAAGTGCAAAATAAAATAGTAAATTATTTATCAGCATATGATGATTTAATTGAGAACAATAAAAAGCAAATTAAATTATTGGAAGAAGCAGCGGAACGTCTGTACAGAGAATGGTTTGTAGATTTACACTTTCCGGGATATGAGAATACAGAGATAATTGACGGGGAGCCAGAAGGATGGAAAAAACAAAAAATATCTGAGTTCGGTGAGATAATAACTGGTAAAACACCTTCAACTACTAAGGAACAATACTATGGAGGTAACATTCCATTTGTAAAAATACCGGATATGCACAACTGTGTATATCCAATTGTTACAGAATCTACCTTAACTACGGAAGGGGCTAATACGCAGAAGAATAAGTTTATCCCCAAGAATGGGATTATGGTTTCATGTATCGCAACGGTTGGTCTTGTAAATATTGCCATTGAACCATGCCAGACGAATCAGCAGATTAATTCTATTGTTTTGCATGATGAACGAGATTTATACTATACCTACTTTACAATGAAACGTCTAAAAGCATTGCTTGAAGGAGTTGGAAGTAATGGTGCTACAATGACTAATGTTAATAAAACAAAATTTGGTAACCTTGAGGTACTTTATCCAAGTAACAATTTAAGAAAAGATTATTTTGATTATTGCAAGCCAATTTTTGAGAAAATTTATGCATTAAGTGTAGGTGTTCATAAATTATCACAAGTTCGTGACGGCTTACTTCCTAAGCTAATGAGTGGAGAAATCGAGGTGTAATTATGATTATACTGGATGTTGAAGAACAGAAGAAAACTGTTTTTGAATTAAATGAAATTGAACCATTTGAAGAAGAAATGACTTTTTATTATGATGAGAGTGGTAATTGCAGAAAGTTTTATCTTACAGACACAGGATTCAATGATTCTGATGCAATAAAGGGAGATTTTGTATTAGCGGGTGTAGCACATGAAGGAAAGTCATTTGAGATTGACGCACCATCACTATATAAAGCACTTGATTATAAAGAAGGTCAGAAAGAACTTAAGTTTAAGCACCTATATTTTAATTCGACAGATTTTTTGAATTTTATTGGTAGTAAAAGAGCAACGAATTTTTTGAAATGGTTGTATTCGAGTGGTTTGTATATTCATTATAGTGCATTAAATAATTTGTTTTATTCACTTGTAGATATTGTTGATTCTTTATGGGAAACACATCCCCAATGTATTATGTACATCTGGGAAATAAAGAGCGCATTGTACGATTTTGTCATTGAACATCAAGATGAGGTTATTGACATTTTTATAAGGCATACATACCCTGATGTGAAAGATGCATTATCATTCTGTAATGACTTGTGTTATTTGATTAGAACATATAATGAAGATGCTGAATATTATCCTGGTTTCTTTTTGGAATTGTTTCGACAGATGCTAAAGACAGCTGGAAAACTAGATAAGATAGTTTTTATTCAAGACAATGAGCCATATTTGTTAATCAAGGAATACTACTTGTTCTATTTAGAAAGATGTGAGATTTTCAGTAAATCAAATCATATTTTTGATGAAGAAGCTAGCGTACAAAAACAACTATCTGAAATTCAACTATACGAAGAGGGGAAATTGCTTAATAATTGGAAATTTGTGAAATCACACGAGAATATATATATTCAGATTTCGGATATGATAGCAGGGCTACTTAGAAAACTCTTTATGTTTTTAGATGAAAACTCATTGGAAAAAATACAGGCAATTGCACGAGAATTAAATGACAAGCAAATCGATAATTTTTCAATCATATGGTTGTTTATAAAAAAATCTGATAACAAATCCAAACTTTTTATTAAGAACACAAACACACCTAAAAATGTAAATGAAAGAATGAATAAGTTGCAGATTCTTGGTGTTGCAAATAACAGTGCTGGAAAAGGAGATATGTGCCATGAGTTATGATTATTCTGAAAATATATTAGTACAGGAAAGTGCTGGTCACCTTCTTGAAGATGAACTTGGTTGGCATGTAGAACTTGCTTATAATACAGAAGTATTAGGTGAAACTGGCACATTTGGCAGGAAATCATATAAGGAAATCCTTCTTGTGAAATATCTCAAGGAGGCACTTTTAAAACTCAATCCATGGCTTACTCCAGCATTACTTGAAGATGCTATAAAAACATTTGAAAGTCATATGTCATCAGCTTCTCTTATGCAAATAAATGAGGAAAACTATAGACATATAAGAGATGGTATTCCAGTGAAAGTGAAAAAGCAGAATGGTCAGATTGAGGAAAAGAAGGCAATTGTAATTGATTTTACAAATCCAGAGAATAATGATTTCCTTGCTATTAAGGAAATGAAAATACATGGAGATCTTTATCGGAGACGCACAGATATTGTGGGTTTTGTAAATGGAATACCTCTTCTTTTTATAGAATTGAAGAAGAATTCTGTAGATGTGCAGAATGCATACACAGATAACTATACAGACTATCTTGACACAATACCGCATCTGTTTTATTATAATGCATTTCTTATGTTGTCCAATGGAACAGAGGCTAAAGTGGGAACATTAGGTAGCAAATATGAATTTTTTCATGAGTGGAAAAGATTGTCTGAGCGGGAAGAAGGTAATGTTGCGCTTGAAACGATGCTTAGAGGTATATGCAAAAAGGATAACTTCCTTGATTTGTTGGAAAATTTCATATTATTTGACCATTCAGATGGAAAAACAGTAAAGATTCTAGCACGAAATCACCAGTATTTAGGTGTAAATGAGGCTATTAAGGCGTATGAAGCACGTAAATTGAATAACGGAAAACTTGGTGTGTTCTGGCATACACAAGGTTCTGGTAAAAGTTATTCTATGGTATTTTTATCACAGAAAATTCGGCGAAAATTTGCAGGTTCTCCAACGATTGTGATTTTGACAGACAGGGATGAGTTAAATACACAGATTAGCGATACTTTTGAGAATTGTGGATTACTTGGAAAAACAAAGGCTGCAAAGTATATTGCTACGAGCGGTGATGACCTTATAACCAAATTGCAAGGGAACCCAAGTTTTATATTCACTTTGATTCAGAAATTTAATAAGAAAGACGTACAGCCAATCATACCAGATCATGACATTATTATAATGTCCGATGAAGCACATAGGAGTCAGTATGGAATATTTGCAGATAATATGGTGAATTTGTTGCCTACAGCCGCACGTATTGGTTTTACTGGAACACCATTATTATCGAATGACAATATTACAGAGAGAACATTTGGTGGATATATCTCTATCTATGATTTTAAGAGAGCTGTTGAGGATAAAGCAACAGTTCCGCTGTATTATGAGAATCGTGGAGAGAAGATTTTGGATTTAGACAATCCGGATATTACGGATAAGATATTGGATGCGATTGAGGCAGCAGATTTAGATCCAGATCAGACAGAAAAGCTGGAGCGTGAGTTTAAAAAAGAGATTCATATTATGACAGCACCACAAAGGCTTAAATCTGTAGCCAAAGACTTTGTTTCTCATTATTCGGATTTATGGACAAGTGGTAAGGCTATGTTTGTGTGCCTGAATAAAGTGACTTGTGTTCGGATGTATAACCTTGTGCAGAATTATTGGGAAGAAGAAATCAAACGATTAGAAGGCATAAAATCAAAAGTATCACAGCAGGAAGTACAGGAACTGGAACGCAAGATTAAATGGATGAAAGAAACCGAAATGGCTGTCGTTATTTCTCAGGAGCAGAATGAGATTCAGACATTTAAGAAATGGGACCTTGATATAAAGCCGCATCGTGAAAAGATGGAGAAAAGAGAACTCGATAAAGAGTTTAAGGATAAGGATAATCCACTTCGAGTAGTGTTTGTCTGTGCAATGTGGCTTACTGGTTTTGATGTAAAATGTTTGTCATGCCTATATCTTGATAAGCCTTTGAAAGCGCATACTCTCATGCAGACAATAGCAAGAGCAAATCGTGTGGCAGAGGGCAAAAGTAACGGACTTATTATTGACTATATTGGCATAGTAAAGGCACTTCGTAAAGCACTTGCAGATTATACAGCAAATGTTGGAGGAAGAGAGACTGATCCAACAATAGATAAGGAAGAACTTATAGAGCACGTGCTGGAAACTATATCAGCAGCTATAGAATTTTTATGTAGCAGAAATTTTGAGTTGGAGGATTTGATTAAGGCAAAAGACTTTTCAAAATTAGCATTATTACAGACAGCAGCAAATGCTGTTTCTGATAGCCGAGAATCACGCAAGCAGTTTACGACATATGCAAACGAAATAAATCGTATGATGAAATATCTGGACAGAGATGATATATCGGATGAGGATAGAAACAAAAAAGACGCGATTATAGCAATATCTGATGAACTAAAGAAAAAGAAGAAACACATTGATAATGTTGATTTGATGGTTCAGATTAATGGGATTCTAGGTGAATATATAATGATTGAACAGGAATCTAATAATAATGACATAGCTAAGCGTTTTGATATCAGTAGAATAAATTTTGATTTGCTTCGAAGAGAGTTTGCAAAGACAAAGAAAAAGAATCTGCTCATTACAGATTTGAATGAACTGATTCAAACAAGATTAGACAGTATGCTCAAGGAAAATCCAAGTCGTGTGGATTATTATGAAAGATATCAGACAATCATTGATGAATATAATAATGAGCAGGACAGGGCAAACATTGAAAAGACATTTATGGACTTGATGAATCTGGCTAATTCTATGAATCAGGAAGAAAAGCGTTATGTCAGAGAGGGCTTTACAAGTGATGAAGAACTGTCATTATATGATATGCTTTTCAATGAAAATCTTTCAAAAGAAGATATCAATAAGATAAAGAAAGTTGCGATAGACTTGTTGGAAAAGATAAAAGCAAAGATATCTGAACTTGACCATTGGACAGAGAAGCAGGAAACAAAGGCAGAAGTTGATACTCTTATAGGCACAATTCTCTGGGAAGAATTACCAGAGAGTTATTCTGATAATGCAATATTTGCATATAGACAGAAAATTTATGAGTATGTGTTTATGAGGTATAAAGAAGTGGCGTAAATATATTGATGAATTGATGCAAGAATATGCATTTGATAATGTAAGAGGATATACAATTGCAAAGCTAAATTAACGAGGTAAGTTAATGCGTAGAGAACCACAAAAATGGGAATATAATAGAGAAGTGTCATTGTATAATAAAAATGATTACAGAAGTAAGTTTTATAAAGGTAAATGGGAAAAAGCTTGGATAAGAAATAGAGTTCAATATGCTATTAATAAAAAAATAAATTTATTTGAGGCTATGTGGGAAGGATATTCAGAAAAAATGGAACACATGCCAAAGAGTATGTTCAAGTTTTATCCATTTAATCATAATAGCTTAAAATGTCTGGAAACAAATGCTGTATTTATGAATGATCCCAATAATTTTAATGATCCATTTGATTGTGTATTGTGTGCAAACAAAAATGAATATTTAAAACAGTCTTTGATAGATTATTTAACAAAAACTAATGCTGTAAGTCGTGGGATTTTGTCGTTAGAAGAGTTTGATAAACTAAAATATAGCTATTGTGGAGATTGGGAAAATGTAAATGTATATAGCACTTTTGACAGTGTGGTTAGTCATATATGTTATGACGCAAATATGAGGGAATATCGTATTGGAAGTGATGAAATTCAAAATGAATTATATGACTTCAAAGTAAAATATGAACAAAGATTAAAGGAACTTAGAAAAAGCGTTGTGAGGGTTACATCATTTGCAGATGAGACTGTAATTAATTCTGTGTAAACTCTAAAAGAGCTATATACCCTCTTGGA
>ERZ791923.935-NODE-935-length-35856-cov-6.852881_pt1 | contig 35856 bp, 24 predicted proteins | sample MGYA00510133_ERZ791923 | MGnify/ENA primary metagenome ERZ791923 (study PRJEB30046, sample SAMN00792106) | human gut metagenome | study: EMG produced TPA metagenomics assembly of the A metagenome-wide association study of gut microbiota in type 2... | reverse complement strand
AGAGCAAAGGACTGAAAATCCTTGTGTCCCCGGTTCGATTCCTGGTGGCACCACAGCAAAGAAAAGCAAAACAACGTAAAATCCTGATTTTCAACGAAAATCGGGATTTTTTATTTTCCCCCAAAACGCAAAAAAGTGCGGTTCGCGACCGTCTTTGGTGGAGCAAGAGGTGGAGCAAACGGGTGTTCCAAATATCTCCACCTTGAAAGAGTGCTTTTCGTTGATTTACAATATTTTGCATAGCGTCAAAACGGACTAGGATTCCTACATTTGTCGAACTAATGTTTAACTTAAAAGTAGGAGAAAATGAGACGAGATTCATTTAATGTGCTTTTCTTTATCAAGAAAACCAAGCTGCTGAAGAACGGAGAGGCTTCAGTATGTATGCGTATCACAGTCAATGGCGCAAGAGTAGAAACCAACATCCGCAAAAGCATTGAGCCTGTGTCGTGGAACCAGGCAAAGGAGTGTGCGAGGGGCAAAAGTCGCAAATCAACCGAGCTTAATAACTACATCGAGGAGAGCCGTATCAAACTCCACCGAATTTACACGCAACTTGAAGAGAATGGAGAACTTATCACTGCCCGAATATTGCAAGAAAAGTTCTTTGGAGTGGACAAAAAGGTGGAGCAAGTACGCTCCATCATTGGCACTATGCGCGAACACAACGAGCAATGCCGAGCTTTGGTGGGTAAAGATTTTGCCCTAATCACCGTAAGACGCTACGAAAGTTGCACCCGCTATCTTGCTGAACTTATCAAACTGAAATACGACAAAGAGGATTTGCCTATTACGGAGGTAAATGGCGAACTTGTGCGAGCCTTTGAGTTTTATTTGAAGACCGAGAAGAATTGTCAGCAGAATACCGTTATCCGCTATATGAAGTGCTTGAAAAAGATTATCAACCTTGCACTTGCCAACGAATGGATAGAGAAGAATCCTTTTGCAGGTATTAAGTTTCACGAGAAAGAGGTAGTTCGCGAGTTCCTGACGATGGATGAACTGATGACAATATACCAAAAGGAGTTTTCGCTGCCTCGCCTTGCATTGGTGCGTGATGTATTTATCTTCGCTGCATTTACGGGATTGGCATTTATAGATGTTCAGCAACTCGCCGCCGAACATATTGTGCAAGACAACAACGGACACTATTGGATTCGCAAGACACGTCAAAAGACAAATAATATGTGTAATATCCCGTTGCTGGATATCCCATTGGCAATACTCAAAAAGTACGAGAACAACCCCACCTGCATCAAGCGTGGCGTATTACTCCCTGTTCCTTGCAATCAGAATATGAACAGCTACCTAAAAGAGATAGCCGATGTCTGCGGAATCCAGAAGCATCTTAGCACACATGTGGCAAGACATAGCTACGCCACGTCTGTGTGCTTGGCTAACGGTGTAAGTATAGAGAATGTAGCAAAGATGCTCGGGCACTCTAATATCAAGATGACGCAACACTATGCCAAAGTGCTTGATAGTTCGATATTGAAGGATATGATGAATGTGAAGAGTGCGATAGTGAATTTAGGATAGAAGTCTGCGGTACGCTTCGCCTGCTTTCGCCCCATTATAAAGTTAACTCGGAGGGCAATACCTGCGAGTTCAAGCCCAAGGGTTTTCGAGCAAAAAATTCTCTTCGATAATTTTTCACCCGAAAAAACTCTCCGGTATCACCGTCCGAGTTGAGAATGGGATTGGGACGAAGCAAGCGAAGCGACCTACGACGCATAAATCAAGGTCAAACCTATGAAGAGTATAATCGTAAATTATAATCAAGCCGCCATTATTATAAGAAAACAGAGTTGGGGACAAAGGCAGCTCGCTCCCAACTCTGCATAATAAGGCTGTGGCGGCCATTCCTCCAATATAATTTATACCCTTTCGGGTGTAATTTACTATTATAGAATCGCCATTACACCCTATCGGGTATAAAATCAAAACTTGCCACGATAGCAGCTTTGCAGTACTCGCTCAATATCGCTTTCCCGATAGAGGATTTTACCTCCAAGTTGGCGGTATGGCAAAATACCATTGTTGCGGTAGTCCTGCAAAGTACGGCGACTGATTTTCAAGCGTTCAGACAACTCTCTATCGGTCAAATAGTGTTCGCCGCCCAATAGCGGCTGATTTTCGTCCGCCACCGTTGCTGCATCTTTGGCAATGCGGTCAAGATCAGAGAATAGACCGCGCACCCACTCGTGCTTGTGCGTGATAACTTCGTTACTCATAGGCATAGAATTTATAGGTTAAACATCATTTGCAATAAGTTGCTCAACATCTTCGGGGCGATAGTATATGCGGTTGTTTATCTTAGAGTGTGGCAATCGCCCACTATCCCGCAAGGTCTGTAATGTACGAGGACTAATCTTCAATGCCTGACAGACATCTTGATTGTCCATCCAATCGCTCATACGCCTACCACCACGCTGGCGGTTAATGCTATCCATTCGCTTAACGAACTGCCCGAGGCGCGATACAAGCTCCTCAAAGGTCTTTTTCTCGATACTGATAATCTCCATAACTATTTCATTTTTACATTAAACATTCGATTGTTTCGCGAACCCACTTTCGCTCGGCAAAGCAAACAAGTTTCCTTTGCTCTCACTTACTCGTGGCTTTCTGAGTGCTAAGTAAAAACAAAAAATAATACCCTCAGCATAACCGACATAACGTGTCGTCGGGTGTCATCAGATTGCATAATTGGTAGTATTTTAGAAAGTAAATCGCTAATCCAATTACAGAAAGGGTGATTGACAGACTGTAAGCCTCCGACAAAGTACAATTATATAAGATTGGCAGCGATTACCAAGGATTATCAAGGTAGTCGCTGCTATTATTGGGTAGTAGCGGGTATTACCCTGCTACTTTCGGAAGTTGCAAGGCAGTAGCGAGTCAATGTCCTTTTCTGTTGGGAGCCTTTTGAGAGTGTCTTCCAGCCAGGTGCGGGTGTCTATGCCGTGAGCCTTGCAGCTGCTGAAGAGGGAGTATACGATTGCCGCGCGGACGGCCGCATCGTGGTTACCGCAGAAGAGGTAGTTCTTTCTGCCGATGGCCAGCGGACGGATTGCATTCTCCACCCCGTTGTTGTCGATGTGGTATCTGCCGTCAAGGACGTAGCGGCTTAGTCGCGGCAGCAGGGTGTAGGTATATACAAGGGCTTTCCCCATTCTGGATTTCGGTGCGAAGCGGTTTGACACGGAGTCCATCCATTTCTCGAACTCCCGGATGATTTCATAGGACTTGTCCTGTCGGCGTTTCCGTATTGCCTCGGCATCGAGTCCGGCCTCCTGCATCTCCTTCTCGATGCCGTAGAGCCTGCCGATATACACGAGGCCCTCGCTTGCATGTTTCCTGTCTTCATCCAGTGCCTCCACGAACTTCCTCCTCGCGTGCGCCCAGCATCCTATCATCCGCTTGCCGGGAGCTCCCTCATAGGCTTCATATACCTCGTAGCCGTCTGTCTGGACTGTTCCGCGATAGCCTCCGATCAGCCTTCTCGCGGTCTCGCCGCTGCGCGAGCCCATGTCATAGTGGAAGTACACGTCACCGAACACGGCATCCCTCACCGCCCAGATGTACCCCTTGACGGCTCGGTGCTTCTCGTTGTCTATAACTGGCAATGTGCTTTCATCAACCTGGATATAGTCAGATGACATTATCCTTTCTCTCAGTTTGTCGTAGAGTGGCCTCAGTCTCGAGCATACTGCTGAGAACCAGTCTCCGATTGTGGAGTCACTCAGCACGACTCCCAGCTCCCTGTATTTCTGTATCACCCGGTAGAACGGCAGGTGATATACATACTTGTCGATGAGGATGTCGGCCAGAAGGCTCTCAGATGCCATTCCCTTGGGGATTATCGTTTCAGGCATCGGGGCGATTATGAAGGTCTGCCGGTCCGGATTATCTATCTGAAGGCTCGACTTGAGAACGAACTTGTGGCGTACCGTTCGCTCGATATACATCACCGCCGGCCTGATGGCTATCCTGTCCGTTGTCTCCACACCGATTTCCGTATATTCTTCGGGGTTGACACCTTCAGGGTAGACATGGATCTCCTCTACAGGAAGGTCATCTCTCATCACAGGCTTGCGCACTTCACGCCTGTGAGACTTCACCTCGACGGTTCTGGCATTCTGTTCCTCCATCTTCTTCACCTCTGCATCAAGTGCAGACTGCTCCTCTTCCGTCAGCTGTGTGTCAAAGAGTGTCGGCTGCAGAACGGACGGGTCAAGGGGAAGGTGCTTCTCACTCATGGAGCCGAAGAGCCGCTTGCGGAAGTAGACCATCATGTTCCGCAGGCTGTCGATCACGGACTGCATATGCTCCATCTTCCGGTCTTTCCGAAGGCCCTCCTCCTGTAGACTCTTGACTTCCTCCTGAAGTCTCGCAAGCTCTGACTGAAGACGCAATATTTCCTGACTCTGATCCGACATTTATCTACCTTTTATATACATAAAGATACGAAAAATCAGCATTTCACGCAAGTAGAATGCTGATTTTTTTCTGTCTCGGTTTTCACTTTTCAGAGTCCCCGTGAAAGTAGTCTCATCCTCCTGACATATGGACTTTCCATAGCCGACTTCGCTGTCGAGATAAGGGAATCGTATCCCAGTATTCCGGATATCTCATCGGTGTCGCCGGTGAACGGCATGCGCATCCTGCCCATTTCTATACGGAGGGAATACAGTACGAGGCCGCCTTCTTCGCTGTGGAGGATCTTCATACGGTTGCGGGCCGCGTTGACAAAGACGAACACGTCTCCATCGCGCAGGTTCATCCCCATCCGGTTCGTGACTATGCCGCTCAGGCCGTTGAACCCCAGACGCATGTTTACGGGACGGTTGTAGAACCAGTACCGGTGGCTGGCATCAAGGCTGAACATTGCTCGCTGATATCAGTTCCCGAAGATGGGAGGATGTCATATTTCCCTGGATGCGCATCGCTGTGCCGGAGGCTGTACGGAGTTCTATTGTCAGGTAGCTTTCAACTATCGGTCCGGCATCCTTCCGGGACTTCTGCCTGATCATCCGCTTTGATGGCTGCAGGGCAGGACCGGAAGGCAGCGTGGCCAATTGGATGAAATTACCCGCGGACGGGTCTGAACCAATGAGTTCATCTTCCCGCTGATATTTCCTGCGTGCCCTGTAGAAGTTCCAGAATGGAATACCTAGCTCTGCTAGCCGGGCCTTCTTGCCGACATTGTGCTCCGAGCAATACTGCTCTATCTCTATGATTTCTTCCCGTGTCATCATAACATTTCCGTTTTTATGCAAATGTAGCCACGAGAATTCCCGGCTACAATATGCATTTTATCGGAGGCTTACCTCTGCCTCTCGAAGATTTTTATTAACTTTGTGTCTTTAGCGACAATACGTTCAACTTTGACAACCGGTAAAATGAAAGACGGAATCACTGAAGACGGAAAATGGGAGACGGTGTCGAGCGAATACCTGTTCAGACGCCCGTGGCTTACGGTCAGAAAGGACGCCGTAAGGCTTCCCGACGGGAGAATCAACCCTGAATTCTACGTTCTCGAATACCCTGACTGGTTCAACATCATAGCCATTGACGAAAACGGGCAATATGTCATGGAACGGCAGTTCCGCTACGGGCTCGGCAAGACATGCTATGAAATTGCCGCAGGCGTAATCGAAAAGGGCGAAACACCTTTGGAGGCTGCAAAACGGGAACTTTCCGAAGAAACCGGCTACGAAGGAGGCGAATGGACGCTGCTCATGCAACTGTCCGGCAACCCCAGCACGACGAACAACATCACGCACTGCTTCCTTGCCACCGGAGTGAAAAAGACCAAAGCCCAGCATCTTGATTCCACGGAAGACCTTGAAGTCTGCCTACTGTCCGAATCCGATGTCCGGGACCTCCTCGAACACGACCAGATAAGGCAGGCACTCATGGCAGCCCCTCTATGGAAACACTTTTCGCAAAAGTTCAGCCAAAAATGAGTCCCCGAAAATGCAACCTACGACTATCAAGACACTGGAAATAAAATTTTCAACCCCCATATCGTCCGCCGAAATACCGTTTTTTCGCGGAGCCGTCATCGGGACCGCCAGGGCTGCGCACAAACGACTGCCCGACCCGGACAAGGAGGCCACGCTGCTTTTCCATAACCATGACGGAGAGCGGGTTCGGTATATGTACCCGCTGATCCAATACAAACGCATCAAAGGAATGGCGACAATCATGTGCCTGGGAGACGGAACGGAAGCCATCCGCGAATATTTCCGCAATTTCCATTCATCAGTTGACATCGGCAAGCGCCATACAGAACTGGTAATCAGCAGTGTGGAGTCATCCGAGCATGTCGTCGGCTTTTCAGAAGAGCCGCTCGCCTACCGTGTGAGCAATTGGCTGCCACTCAACCAGGACAACTACGGCACATTCATCAAGACGGCGTCCCTCGGCGAACGTTGCCATTTCCTCGAAAAAGTTCTCATCGGGAACATCCTGTCATTTGCCAAAGGTCTTGACATCCGCATAGAAGGCAACGTAGAGTGCCAGATTCTCTCCCTCGGCGAGCCGCGGGCCATGCACTACAAAGAAGTCAAGATGATGGCATTCAACACGGTGTTCCGGACCAACATCTCACTGCCTCTCCACATCGGTCTGGGCAAAGGAGCAAGCCACGGCTTCGGCACTGTCCACCGTTACACTACCCCAGGACTGCAGAACACACCAACGCATCAACCGGAAACTGAACAGACGATTACAAATCCCCAAAACCACGATAAACAATGAAACCTGTTTTCCTCCTCGGAGGACATGACCTTGAAATGGAGACAATCAGGAAATTGCTGGAAAGCATCGGCTTCAGCGACCTTGATTCCTCCCCTGCCGGCAACGGACACTTTGCAGACCGGAACCTCAGATGGGACAACTCTTTCCTGAGCAAATACTCCGACATCCTCGAAACCTACGGCAACCGCAACGGCTGCCACATCTACGGCATCGAACTCCGTCCTGATCCGCCTGCCGGAAAATCCGACGGACAGTCAGACAAGCCCGACGGACAGCGTATTGCCCTGCCGGCGAACTACACCCTCATAGACCACCATGACGAGGACAGCGGCAAGGAGTCCTCCCTTGAGCAAGTCTTCAAAATCCTTCAGACACATTACGCCAAGGACATCGAATGGACGAGAGAACTTGAGCTCGTGGCAGCCAACGACTCCAAATACATCCCAGGCATGAAAGCCATCCCTGACGAAAAAGGCGGGCCCGCCTCCGACAAAGAGATTGCCGACATCCGCTTCCGCGACCGCAGGGCTCAGGGCATCACTCCCGATATGGAAGAGGCCGCAAAGAAAGCCATGCACGAGAACCTGGAAACAGGCAACAATCTTATCGTGGTAAAAGATGTACCTACGGGAGCCTTTTCAGCAGTATGCGACAATCTGTATCCTTATGGCTCACTGCTGATATATAACTCCGATGAATTTTGTTTCTATGGGAAAAGGGCCGAAGAAATCCTGGCACTGATATCCGGCGGGACAATGACCGTTGACCCCAAGCGGATATATTATGGCGGAGGCAAGGACGGCTTTGTCGGTTGGGCATCGGGCACAGCCTCCGATAAAGACAGGCATGTCGAAGACTCTTGGATCAACGGGATCAGGGAATTTATGGATATTGAGACATATTCACCTGATGAGGTGGCGAAAAATCCCGGAGGGAAGAAAGCCGGACTGTTCAGTTATCATATCTTCTATTTCCCGTTCAAATGGGACCCGGACGGCTCAGAAGATTTGGAGTTCTCTCAAAAATACGACCTCAGCCGGCTTGCAGCCAAGGCTGATACGCATGTGTGGGAACGTGTAAATTCTTTTCCCTTCAGGAATGAGGCCGACGGCAATCTGCCGAAAGAAGCGAAAGAACTGTTTGGCGAAAAACAATATTTCTATGAATTCGTCCATCCTGTACTTTATGACGGAGTCGGGACCGGCCCGGACAACAGCAGGCCCCTCATCCTCCATTTTGAACGCAAGGAAACCAAGAAAAGGCATGATATAAATTATGTCATCCGCACCGGCGGGGGCTCTCCTAAAGAATACATCCTTGCCGTTGACTCCATAAATCTCAATTTCTACTCAACCGGAGTAGGCATACTGACATTCTATCTCCGGAATGAAAACGTGCTGCAAGCCGGAGAAAAGGACATCAGGCAGATAAACCAATACGGCCGGCGGATCATGCCGCCGCACTGCGGAGAATTCGATCCCAAAAGCAGGGCACTCATTGCCCAAAGCCTTGAAATTACCGGTCTGGATGAACAAGACCATGGATCCGGGAGATATTTTGACGATTTCAGCAACTACATCAGCAGCCGGGACGGAAACGGAGAAACGGCAGACACAGGCAAAAACTCCATGCCGCCTGTCTGGACTCCGTCCAAAATAATTCTCAGCCTGATACATGATCTTGCAAAAGACATCAAAATAGGGCCTGTCATCGACGACAGGATGTTTGTCAACTGCTGTATCGGGAACAATGTGCTATCCAGCAAATTCATGAATGCCGACATCACCCGGCCTTCAGAAAGCAGGCAAATCAAGAATCTTCGGGAACTGTGGTACAAACAAATCTTTATCGATGAGAGCAATGATCCTTACTGCCAGAACGATTCGATGCTGGAATCGTTTGTCAATGAATCGACATATTCCAGATGGCAGAAATACGGCACCATGTATGGCGCTACCAGATATTCTTTGGTCTGCATCACAGGCATGCCTGCCTTGGGCTTTCTGTCAATGCACATGCGCACGATTTATTCCAGACTGTTCGAGCTGGTCATCCTTCAGAAGGCATCCGTACTGAGATTCTCCGACGAAGTCACCCATGTGAGCAATCTGGATAAAAATGACATAAAGAACATTTCAGACAGAATCAGTTCACTCTACAGAGAATATATCCGCTTTGTCAACCGGATATATTTCCGCAATGTCACCGCCCAGGATCAGGGCATCGAACTGTACGCCCTGCTGTCCAGGCAGTTCGGCACCGAGAAGCAGATCCGCGACCTTGATGATGAAATCAGCGAGCTCAACCAATATGCTTCCATTATGGCAGACCAGCAGAATCTGGAAAATGACCGCAAGCGCAACGAAAACGGCGAAAAACTCAATAAGATCGCATCTTTTTTCCTCCCGGCCAGTATGGTTGCAGGCATCTTCGGGATGAACATGTTTGATGCCTTTGATTTGTCCATGTTGTGGGAATTGCTCATCATGATTGCATTTATGATTTTTGGTTTGAGAATCATCATGAAATATTTGAAATGATCATCCGCAAATAAAATAACAACGATATGCTAAAATTGGAAGTAAGACTCAAACAGCACACTCCCCTGATTCACTTCCAGCATGATCAGGACGGAGCGGCCCTGCGTTCCTCGGAAGTCAAGCCCAGACTGGACAAGTACCTGAAAACCGCCACCAGAAACAACAAGCCAATCTGGACAAAAGAAGAATACTCAAAGTATCTGATCGGCGCAGGGACAGAGAGAGAAACGGCTGCGTTCGACTATAAGTTGCGCATCTCGGCTTCGGGGAATCCCAGGCATTTCATAATCGCGTCCTATCTCAAAAGTACGGAGGCGGCAGAAGCGAATGCAAAAAGGCCGGACGCAACAATAATGTCCGGAGCACCTTATTTTGCCCAGGAAAAAGAATACAAAGACAGAAAATGGAACGAACTGAGCAAAGAAGGAATACTGTACCCTGAAGGCATGACGCTTACATTCACGTGCAGGAATCAAGAAATGCTCGACCGCATAGCATCGATCATTTGCCTGTTTTTCGCCAAATACAATTTCGGCACCAGACAGAGCAAAGGATTCGGATGCTTTTCAGTGTCCGGAATCACAGCGTCATATCCGATTGACGAAGCATACAAAAAGGTGCCTTGCAACAGCAATGAATATGAAGCCCTGCTCAAGGAATCCTTTTCCTTCATATACAAATACGACGAACGCTTCCCCAAAGACACCCAGAAATTATTTTCTGCAATAAACACCTGGTATAAAACCTTGAAGTCAGGCGACTCCGCCAAAAAGAAAAATTCCGCCCTGATGTTATACTTTGACAGAAAGGGCATAACATGGGAAAAGAATTTTATAAAAAAGGAATTCTTCCATGACAACAAGACAAAAGTACAGGACGCCAAATTCGTACGCGCCCTTCTCGGACTGACAGATGCGTATGATTTCAAGAACCATGGCACCAAGGTGAATGTAGAGCACAAAGCAGCCGACAAAAACAATAAAATCGAAAGGTATGGATCTCCCGTTACGGTAAAAGTCCACGACGGCTGCTTCTATTTCGCCGGAAATGAAGTCGAGGAAGGCATCAAAGGCCAGAAATTCAACTTTACCGCAAAGGGCAAGACATACCCGCTTGCTACGCCTTCCGAGTTCAGCCTCCGGTCCTTTATGCAAAGCGCAATGTCGCAAAAGACATTCAAGAACAAGGACGGCAAAAGCAAATTCCTTCAAATCAAATAGTTTACTCCTTGCAAAAAGCAAGAACGACAAATGATGGAAAAGACCATGAATACATATTCAGCAATAAATTTAGGTCCGCTGACATCCACCATAAACATGGCAAGGAAACCGAGAGAAATGTGGGCCGCAAGCTATCTGTTCTCCTATCTTATGCAATGCATTGTGGAGAGCATGCCACCTGCCGCACAATTGTTGTCACCGGCCAAAGTAAAGACCGGACAAGAGGGAGAGATGAGCAAAAACGACCATATCAGAGGGACCGGACTTTATCCCGACCGGGCCTTCATCAAAGGTAAAATCGATATGGAAAACACAATTGACAAGGCATGGGAGCAGTTCAGTTCTACACTTGTCAAATACGGAGCAAGGAACGTGAGCCGGGACTATTTCAACATCATGCATACCTCTTGCGAGGCTGAAAGGGAAGCCGACGCCATTCGCATCCTGAACAGCAATATGGACAAGATGGAGCTGTTCTGCAGAGCCAAATCGGAGTCTGACAACAAATCCGTCTCCGACATTGTATGCGTTGAGAAGGAATCCCCTCTCTATCAGATTGCGTACAACACCAGGAGGCACCACATCCCGTCACTCGGTGAAATCGCCGCAGTTTCAATGAAGCCGGCCGGCACAGAAAAGGAAGATGAAGATGCCCGGAAAAGGGAAGTTTGGGAAACATTTGTCAAGGCGCTCGATGATGATGCCGACACGGACGACCCGTATCCGAAAGCCTTCGGCTCCAAGTACAAATCCTATCTGAAATACGTATGCGTGGTCTATGCGGACGGCGATTCGGTCGGCACAACTGTCACTCATCCCGAACTCGGAGACGGCAAAGTGGCGGAAATCTCGCAAGCCTTGCTCCGGTACGGGGAAAAAAGCGTCAAGACCATCACGGACGCCGGCGGCCTTCCGATTTACGCCGGAGGCGACGACCTGCTGTTCATCGCCCCTGTCGTGTCGGCTGACGGCACGGACATATTCGGCCTTCTTGACAAAATCAGAGATGACTTCAGTGAAGTAAAGACCATCATAGACCGGCTGAAACTGAAAAGCGGAGACAAGGAAATCAAGGCCTCGCTTACTTTCGGCGTTTCGGTCAGTTTCTACAAATACCCTCTGTATGAGGCATTCAGCACTTCCCAAAACCTGTTGTTCGGCACGGCCAAAGGCTTTCCAACCAAAAATGCCGTGGCCTGGAGATTGACCAAACACAGCGGCGGAGGATTTTCAGGAGTATTCTCATACAACGACACAAATCTCAAGACCGCCTTCCGCAATCTTATAGATGCGTGCGGCAGCATCGGTCCGGATGACAGGAATCAGTCGGACGGGACAAACGGAACCGTATCTTCGGCCATCCACAAAATCAGGGAATACGATTCTCTGCTGATGTCAGTGATGCAGACAGACCGGACACCCGACACGGAAGGAAAATCCCCAAGGGATATCAGGCTCGACTCGTTCTTCAGCAAAGTGCTCGAAGAGAAGGACACACCGTACTTCGCTGCCATGAAGGATGTCATGAAAGCGCTTTACGACCATCTTGCCGAATATGCTCCGGAAACCAATGCGCCCCAGGGGCAGGAAGTCAAAAAAGAAACATTCATACAGACTCTATACAGTTTATTGAGAACAGCCAGGTTCATCAAAGGGGAGGATGCAAAAAATGAGTAGATATCTGATTACACTTACTCCGACAGACAAGTTCTTCTTCGGAGGCGAGATGAAATTCTCCATAGGCGGCCAAAAGGACCGCAATGCCAGTTATATAATCAAGTCGAATTATTTTCCTCAGCAGACTGCACTTCTGGGCATGCTGCGTTTCCTGATTCTCCGCACCTCAGAATATTTCTCGAACGGTGAAATCGTAGAACAAATGAAAGAAAATGTCAAGGCCCTCATCGGCGAGAAAAGTTTCTCTGTCAACGAAGGCCACGACAAGAATGATTTCGGAGCAATCGAAAGCATAACCGGATGCTTCATTCAGATGCAAAAGTCCGAGGAAAAAGAATGGATAAAACTTGAACCGGCCGGTTACGACACCGAATTCAACATCTCATTCACGGAGGACAAGCACGGATTCCATAACGGCTGCCCTCTCCTGCTCCCGGACATCACGAGGAAAGACCCGGAATCCAAGAAAAAGGGCCTTGGATACGACAAGTACTTCAGAGTTGCCGGCTCCGACGGCCCCGGAAAAGTCTTGTACAGTCCCGATGACATATTCATCGAGGACAGCAGGCTCGGCATCAACCGCGACATCCGTACCGGCAAGACTGAAAACAATGCCCTCTACAAACAGAAAAACTTCAGGTTCAACACAAAAACCGGAACTTTCAGGTTTGCGTTCTACGCAGAAATCGATGAAAGTAATTTTGATAAGGAATTCAGTTCCAGCAACGGCAAGATCGTATCTCTCGGCGCCGACAACTCCAATTTCTCAATCGGCATATCGAAATCCGACAAGCCGGACCGCGAAAAACAGGAAACAGCCGAAGGCGGTGTCTGCCGCATAGTCCTCCTGTCTCCTGCATTCCTTGACCCTGCAGATGTCAGGCTGGCCGATTTTGCCATAGCCGAGACCATGCCATTCAGATTTCTGAAATCCAGCCTTGACAGCAAGTCATACAATCTTTCCGGAGGCGGGCTTGCAAGAAGTGAAAAATACGAACTGTATGCCCCCGGTTCTGTTTTCTTTATAAAGGAAGAAATAACCGGCAAAGATGGCGACAGGTCCAGGGTACAAGAATTCAAGGCCGCCCTTGAAGGGAAAAACGAATTCAGACAGATAGGATACAACCAATATCGCGCCATGCGGCATTTCCCGGCAACAGCCGTTTCAACAACAGACAAGTAAAAGACAAAAATATTCAAAATATGGAAAGCAAAATGTGGCTTATCAAAGCCGAAACCAACCTTCACGTCGGAAACGAAAACAACTCCGGCTATGGAATCATAGACAAGGCCATCCAGAGAGATGCAGTAACCTCCTTTCCATGCATCAACTCCAGCTCGCTCAAGGGTGCAATCAACGAATATTGCACGGTGGTGGCAGACAGTGCCCCGGAGCAGAGAATCCGGATTTTCGGTGCAGACAAAAACGGGAAAGCTTCGGGCTCGCAGAAAGGAGGCGTGGTGTTCTTCGATGCCCAGCTCCTGTTCCTTCCGGTACAAGACAATGACACGGTCTTCAAGTATGCGACTTGTCTTTCTGTACTGAATATGTTCATCGACAGAATCGAGACAATGGACAGCAAGTTTGACCTCGGCGAAAAGACATTGAAGAACATCAAGGATTACAATTCATTGAGCGATGGTGACAAGAAAAGCCTCGCCAACGTCCTTACGACCAAATTCGGCCTCAACAAGCCTGTTGCCATAAAGTCCGACAAGGAATTCTGCAGGCTCTGCAATGACGAGAACCTCCCGATCATAGCGAGGAACAAACTTGAGAATGGGCTCAGCGCCAATCTCTGGTATGAGCAGATCCTCCCTTCCAAGTCGGTCCTTTACTTCTTCACAAACGGAAGCGGGGAAGACACGGAGACCTTGCTTGACTGGCTTGACAACAAATTAGTCCAGATTGGCGCCAACGCCACCATAGGCTACGGATACTGCAGGCTGCGGAGCTATCCCAGGACTAAAGCCAAAGTTGAAAACCCTGAAAACCGATGAATCATGGATAAGGAAAGAATGAACTATCTCGTTGGACTTGCGGACCGGGCCTTGAAAGAATCCGGTTCAGGCATTCTGAACACGGCAAAGGCGGAAATAAAAGATTCGTACAACGGGCTTGTTGCGGCTTTTCCGGTATCAATTGCGATGAGCGGTCTGAAACCGGCATTCTGCTTCTACTATCAGAAATCAGACGGAGGGAATTCCAAAACATCAACCAAGCCTATTCTGAAAACCATTGCGTGGATGCTGGACAAGATAGCCAAAGATCCGGAGAAAGACACTCCTTTCGACGCAAAGCAACGAAGCCTGCTGAATAACCTCGGGGACATGGACAAACTAAAGGACAAAATCTTCGCCCTCAAGGAAAACACGGACGAAGAAGTTTTCCTGAAGGCTCTTATCATTGACTGCTCCACAGCCCTGAAACTCGTAGTGCGCACTTATAAATTGTCATCAAATGGAAAATCTGCATAAGGTCTACTATCGGGATTACTATTCTGACATCACGAAGGCCAACAAATGCCTGACGCGCAATTTCGGGAAAGGGAAAGACGGAGGATGGGATTCAGTCAAAACTTGTCTTGTCCCTGAGGCTGTGGCAGACAATGGGTTTGAGACCATTTCGGCCACGGTCCAATACCCCGGACTGGTAACCGGCATCGGCCTGCAACACGAAATCAATGATGTTGCGGAAGCCATGCAACTGGGACTGCATCTCGACTACACTTCCGGCATGCCGGTCATCTACGGGTCATCCGTAAAGGGTGTCCTGAGGTCATATTTTCCTTTTGTCTACGGCGGAGAGCATCCCAAAGAAATGGAGGATCTCATTTTTGGAGACAACGTCGATACGGAGGCGGAATCCATATACAAACGGGACATTTTCTTCGATGCCTACGTATCTGAACCGAACCGGCGGACGGGACACGTATTCGACACTGATTCAATCACACCGCACAATGAAAGCCCGTTCAAGAATCCTGTTCCCATATCTTTCCTGAAGATAGCATCCGGAGCAACCGTCACTTTCAGGTTCAGGCTTGTGGACACAACTCTCGTCATAACCGAGCGGGCGGAGAACGGGCAAAAGATGCCGAAGAAGATTGTATACACCGCCGGGCAGAAGAAAAAGGATTTTACCGAAATCCTGACGACCTTCGGTGTCGGGGCAAAGACCAACGTCGGCTACGGACAACTGAAAGCAACTCAGCAGGATGAGCCGCATAAAATGAATTCTTAAGATTTATAAGCCAGTTGTCCTTATGTTTTCTACCCTCTGCACCGAAACCCTTTTGCTGAAAGCCTGGGACTCCGTCAAAAGCAAGAATGCTGGTGGCGGAGTCGATGGGCTGAATGTCTCTGACTTTGATGCCGGCATAGGGAAGAACATCAGAGAACTGTCTGAAGACCTCAAAGCCGGCCAATGGGAACCGCAACCGTACCTCCGCATCGAGATTCCCAAAAAAGAGAACGAGAAACGCAAACTCGGTCTTCTGACTATACGAGACAAGATTGTCCAACAAGGTATCAGACTCCTGATTGAGCCAAAATGTGAAAATCTCTTTTTCGGCAACAGTTATGGCTACCGACCAGGCAAGGGTGCCACCAAAGCCATTCGCCGACTGATGAATGAGCGGACGCGCAAAGGTTTTGACTGGGCTCTGAAATTGGATATTGACGATTTCTTCGACAATGTAGACCATAAAATTCTACAGGACCGACTCAAGGCCATAATAACTGATGCTGAAATAGTCCGGTTAGTAATGCTCTGCGTTAAGATGGGTGTCGTAAGCAAGTCGATGAAATGGCAAGATACGGTCAAAGGACTTCCGCAGGGAGCCGTACTTTCACCACTTCTTGCCAACCTCTACCTGCACTCATTCGACCAGTTCGTCACGTCTCGCACACAAGCATATGTCAGATATGCTGATGATTTTGTCATCCTCGCCAGATCAAAGGAAGAAGCCGAAAAATTCAATGCTGAATCAACGACATACATCACGCAGCGTCTGAAACTTCCTCTGAATACCCCTGAAATAAGGGAACTTCAGGACGGCATCGGCTTTCTGGGAATGCACATTACAAAATACAGTCTGGGCATATCAGAAGAAAAGCGACAAGAGTTGTTTGCGCGCATAGACTCTTTCCAACTCAGGTCTGGAAAGTTAGATAAGGCAAGCACTAAAAAATGGTCCGGAATCGTCGCCTACTACGGTGTTCTGCTCCCCGAAGAAGAACTGCAGAAAATAGACGGACGGTTTTTCTCTTTTCTTCATGACGCTCTCGCCAAAGACTGGAAAAGTTTTAGCAACAAGAATATTCTCATGACATTCTTGGATGAATTCCGCTTTCTCAGCACAGACTTCCGACTTAAGGACAAGGAGTTGAAAAGCCAACTCATCCAAACATATCTTTCCTCCAAGAAAACTTCATCGGCCAAAGAAAACGACATTGAAAACAATAAGATCATACTAAAGCGCAAGCAGGAATACATAAGAAAAGAATCCGAAAATTCTGAACTTGTAATTGCAAAGCCGGGAGCAGTCATCGGGCTCTCCAAGAAAGGCGTTTCCATCAAGATTCAAGGAAAAGTTTTGAAGACATGCTCAATAAGCAATCTTAAACACGTCACCATACTGTCTTCTGGAGCCAGCATGTCAAGCAACTTCCTTTACAGCATGCTGAAAAACAAGATTCCAGTGGACATCTTCTCATTTGAAGGCGGACATATGGGCTCATTCATCTCGGCAGCCTCGTCACAATGCCAACTATGGCAATCTCAGGCACTCGCAAGCACAACGACACGCAATACTTTGGCTGCAATCATCATAGACGGCAAACTTACCAACCAGCTCAATCTCATCAAGTATTACCACAAGTATCACAAGGCAACTTTAAAGACATTGCAACAACTGTTGGATGCACTCGAACTGATATGTACAACACATCGAGAATTTATCAGAGCCGTTTCTCCCGAAGTCCCGGACTACATGCAGCACATCTCTACACACGAGTCACAAGGTGCAGCAAAGTATTGGCAATGCGTGGTCTGTCTGCTTTCCAACGATGAAGTCGATTTTCAGAAGCGCGAACACAAGGGTGCCACCGACCTTGTCAACAGCCTCCTCAACTATGGCTACTCAATTCTGTACACACGCTGTTGGCAAGCGCTCCTTGCCGCCCAACTCAATCCATATGACAGCGTGATACATGTCCGACAACATGGAAAACCCACATTCGCATTCGACTTCATCGAAATCTTCCGCGCACAAGCCGTCGACCGCGTGGTCATCTCATTGATTCAGAAGAACGAGCCCCTGGAAATCAAAGATGGTCACTTGTCCGAAGACACTCGTAAACTCCTTGTAAAGAACATTACCGAACGGCTCTACAAGCGGGAAACCTTCCGGAAAGAATCAATGACCCTAGACCGCATCATCAAGGTTCAGGCTCGCGAAATAGCCCAATACTTTACCGGGAACAAGAAGTTCAAACCATACAAAGCCAAATGGTAATGAAAGCAACAAAGAAATTCGTTGTCGTCGCTTACGACATAACCGCCACCAAACGTCGCAACAAAGTTGTCTCCATACTCGAAAAGTATGGTATACGCTCCAACAAGAGCGTCTTCGAATGCATGCTGACAGAAAACCAATTAGCAAAGGTTATAGAATCCATCGGCAGTATCATTCTCCCTTCAAAGGACAACGTCATTTACTATCGGCTCTGCCTCGACTGTTATTCAAAAATCATTTATCAGCCTAACATCAAGCCAGTTACCAAAGACAAGACAGTATGTATGATATGACAATCACAGAACATCCGACACCGCAGATGGTTTGCGAAAAATGCGTTTGCAGACAAATCTCTGAGTTTCAGACATTTCCCGCTCACGCCCCTAAAACGGACAAACTTTGACTTTTCGCAAATCACTCGACTGATGGCAAAACCGTGCATCACTTGCGAAAACCTCGCTGCAAATTCAGCAAGCACCGATACAACTCTCTTATTTTCAACAACTAACGCACAAGTCATAAAAGGGGGTTTTCGCAAATCCACACCATCAAATTTTGGATTGTGAGATTTGAGAAAAATTTTTCGCAACGTAAAGTACTGAAAATCAAACGAAACATAATTCTTATTCAAAGAAAATCATTGAAGATGAAAAAAATTTTTACTAAATTTGCGAATCTTTTTGAGGAAGTCACGTATCTTTCATAGACTTAAACCATTTAGTTCTTTGACAATACTGACGCCTACAAATGCAGCACATTGACATCCAAAGACTTCAGATTACATCCACTAAAACAAGGATTAAGACAGCTCATCTATCAATTCCTGTACTGTCATTCCGTTTCTTCAGATTACATCCACTAAAACAAGGATTAAGACAATAGATGGTTTTTACCGCAACGCGACAGTTCGGAGCTTCTTCAGATTACATCCACTAAAACAAGGATTAAGACATTTGTTGAGAACGGAGTAGGAGATCTCCGCTTCATTTTGCCTTCAGATTACATCCACTAAAACAAGGATTAAGACATAAACCAGCTTCTTCTTTGCTGCAGCTGCTCATTACAACTTCAGATTACATCCACTAAAACAAGGATTAAGACAAAGCCTTATGGCTGTAGCTCCAGTCGGTTTTTTCATATACTTCAGATTACATCCACTAAAACAAGGATTAAGACTTTCATATTCTTTAATTTTTAAATTATTCAACTTAACACGCTTCAGATTACATCCACTAAAACAAGGATTAAGACCCTCACCGAAAGTGATGGTAGTGGCGATCGCTTCACATCTTCAGATTACATCCACTAAAACAAGGATTAAGACGTAATCCACATACCCATAATTTCACCTGATATAATCTCTTCAGATTACATCCACTAAAACAAGGATTAAGACACGCCTGCGGCAAGAACCAAAATGGTCATAATTTTATTACTTCAGATTACATCCACTAAAACAAGGATTAAGACTTCTAACGATGTAGTCCACGCTCTCGGCGTTGTGCCTTCAGATTACATCCACTAAAACAAGGATTAAGACATACTCTGTCCTTCAGACGCCGTCAGCTGAGTGGTAGTCTTCAGATTACATCCACTAAAACAAGGATTAAGACGGCGGAAACTATTTTAATAATTTGTATATCTTATCTTCAGTAAGCCTCCGACAAAGTACAATTATATAAGATTGGCAGCGATTACCAAGGATTATCAAGGTAGTCGCTGCTATTATTGGGTAGTAGCGGGTATTACCCTGCTACTTTCGGAAGTTGCAAGGCAGTAGCGAGTCAATGTCCTTTTCTGTTGGGAGCCTTTTGAGAGTGTCTTCCAGCCAGGTGCGGGTGTCTATGCCGTGAGCCTTGCAGCTGCTGAAGAGGGAGTATACGATTGCCGCGCGGACGGCCGCATCGTGGTTACCGCAGAAGAGGTAGTTCTTTCTGCCGATGGCCAGCGGACGGATTGCATTCTCCACCCCGTTGTTGTCGATGTGGTATCTGCCGTCAAGGACGTAGCGGCTTAGTCGCGGCAGCAGGGTGTAGGTATATACAAGGGCTTTCCCCATTCTGGATTTCGGTGCGAAGCGGTTTGACACGGAGTCCATCCATTTCTCGAACTCCCGGATGATTTCATAGGACTTGTCCTGTCGGCGTTTCCGTATTGCCTCGGCATCGAGTCCGGCCTCCTGCATCTCCTTCTCGATGCCGTAGAGCCTGCCGATATACACGAGGCCCTCGCTTGCATGTTTCCTGTCTTCATCCAGTGCCTCCACGAACTTCCTCCTCGCGTGCGCCCAGCATCCTATCATCCGCTTGCCGGGAGCTCCCTCATAGGCTTCATATACCTCGTAGCCGTCTGTCTGGACTGTTCCGCGATAGCCTCCGATCAGCCTTCTCGCGGTCTCGCCGCTGCGCGAGCCCATGTCATAGTGGAAGTACACGTCACCGAACACGGCATCCCTCACCGCCCAGATGTACCCCTTGACGGCTCGGTGCTTCTCGTTGTCTATAACTGGCAATGTGCTTTCATCAACCTGGATATAGTCAGATGACATTATCCTTTCTCTCAGTTTGTCGTAGAGTGGCCTCAGTCTCGAGCATACTGCTGAGAACCAGTCTCCGATTGTGGAGTCACTCAGCACGACTCCCAGCTCCCTGTATTTCTGTATCACCCGGTAGAACGGCAGGTGATATACATACTTGTCGATGAGGATGTCGGCCAGAAGGCTCTCAGATGCCATTCCCTTGGGGATTATCGTTTCAGGCATCGGGGCGATTATGAAGGTCTGCCGGTCCGGATTATCTATCTGAAGGCTCGACTTGAGAACGAACTTGTGGCGTACCGTTCGCTCGATATACATCACCGCCGGCCTGATGGCTATCCTGTCCGTTGTCTCCACACCGATTTCCGTATATTCTTCGGGGTTGACACCTTCAGGGTAGACATGGATCTCCTCTACAGGAAGGTCATCTCTCATCACAGGCTTGCGCACTTCACGCCTGTGAGACTTCACCTCGACGGTTCTGGCATTCTGTTCCTCCATCTTCTTCACCTCTGCATCAAGTGCAGACTGCTCCTCTTCCGTCAGCTGTGTGTCAAAGAGTGTCGGCTGCAGAACGGACGGGTCAAGGGGAAGGTGCTTCTCACTCATGGAGCCGAAGAGCCGCTTGCGGAAGTAGACCATCATGTTCCGCAGGCTGTCGATCACGGACTGCATATGCTCCATCTTCCGGTCTTTCCGAAGGCCCTCCTCCTGTAGACTCTTGACTTCCTCCTGAAGTCTCGCAAGCTCTGACTGAAGACGCAATATTTCCTGACTCTGATCCGACATTTATCTACCTTTTATATACATAAAGATACGAAAAATCAGCATTTCACGCAAGTAGAATGCTGATTTTTTTCTGTCTCGGTTTTCACTTTTCAGAGTCCCCGTGAAAGTAGTCTCATCCTCCTGACATATGGACTTTCCATAGCCGACTTCGCTGTCGAGATAAGGGAATCGTATCCCAGTATTCCGGATATCTCATCGGTGTCGCCGGTGAACGGCATGCGCATCCTGCCCATTTCTATACGGAGGGAATACAGTACGAGGCCGCCTTCTTCGCTGTGGAGGATCTTCATACGGTTGCGGGCCGCGTTGACAAAGACGAACACGTCTCCATCGCGCAGGTTCATCCCCATCCGGTTCGTGACTATGCCGCTCAGGCCGTTGAACCCCAGACGCATGTTTACGGGACGGTTGTAGAACCAGTACCGGTGGCTGGCATCAAGGCTGAACATTGCTCGCTGATATCAGTTCCCGAAGATGGGAGGATGTCATATTTCCCTGGATGCGCATCGCTGTGCCGGAGGCTGTACGGAGTTCTATTGTCAGGTAGCTTTCAACTATCGGTCCGGCATCCTTCCGGGACTTCTGCCTGATCATCCGCTTTGATGGCTGCAGGGCAGGACCGGAAGGCAGCGTGGCCAATTGGATGAAATTACCCGCGGACGGGTCTGAACCAATGAGTTCATCTTCCCGCTGATATTTCCTGCGTGCCCTGTAGAAGTTCCAGAATGGAATACCTAGCTCTGCTAGCCGGGCCTTCTTGCCGACATTGTGCTCCGAGCAATACTGCTCTATCTCTATGATTTCTTCCCGTGTCATCATAACATTTCCGTTTTTATGCAAATGTAGCCACGAGAATTCCCGGCTACAATATGCATTTTATCGGAGGCTTACGACAGACTGCAAGATTGTGTGACAGCAAGTCTGGCAGATTGCAAGATTGAGTGATTGCATTACTTGTTATAATCACTAATGATTACACTCATTCTTTATTGCTTGATTTGCTTATTGGTTATAAACAAGTAACCAACAAGTGTTATAACCAACGCACCAATGCTGATATTTGAGTAAAATTTAGACTGCTGTATAGTAATTTCCAGGCACTGGAAATTTATGTTCAAGCGAACATAGCAAGTTGTGTTTTGGGGCACCCGAAATGTTTTCGGCAGCCCAAAACTACCTGTCGGTATCCTCCCCTCCAAAGTCGGGCAGATATGATGATTTTACATTGCAAACACATTCGCTTTATGTACAAGTTTTATGCTCCGAATAATCATATAAACTATCCAAATATTCATTCTTGAATTATAAAAATTACAATTTATCTGATAAAAAAGTTGCCAACGTAAGATGTGGTTTCGCATATTATCACTAAATTTGCGGTATACGCCAATAAAATGTGTAAATAATGAAAGATTTAAATAGACTAAAAGTAGTATTGGTTGAACAAAAGAAAACCGGCAAATGGCTTGCCGAGCAGTTAGGCAAGGACCCCTCAACAGTTTCTAAATGGTGCTCAAACAAAATGCAGCCATCGTTGGAGATGCTGGTAAATATTGCAAAGGTATTGGATGTTGATACCAGAGAACTAATCGTTATTACGAAACAATAACTATGGGAACAAACTTTTTCACAAATGAAAAAGAAAATACTCTTCTTGAAAAAATAGAAGGGGTATTCAAATATAAAAAAGTGCATTTCTTTGATGCACTTGTCGGATATTTCCGTGCATCGGGATATTTCCGTATTAGGAAGTTTATACAACAAACTCCCAAGATTCGCATTTTGGTTGGTATCAATGTAGATAAACTCACTTATCAAGCAAATCAGCAGGGGCTACTTTTCAATCCTAATGCAGAGCAGTCTCAGGAGGAGTTTTTTAACGATATAAAGCGTAATATTCAGGAAGCGAAATACGACAAAGAAGTTGAGGATGGAATGTACCAGTTTATAGAGGATATTGTTACCGGCAGAATAACTATGCGCATCCATCCTAAACAAAATATCCATGCTAAGATTTATATTTTCCGAGAGGAAGTTTACCATCCCCATGGTTATGGTTCTGTTATCACAGGTTCTAGCAATTTAACTGAGGCTGGACTTGAAAAGAACTTCGAGTTCAATGTGGAGTTGCGCTATGATGACGACATACAGTTTGCAACCGAAACATTTGAAAAACTTTGGGAAGAATCTGTAGAGATCAACATAACTCATATAGATAAGATTAAGAACGACTCGTATCTTAATCCAAACTTTACCCCTTACGAGGTTTATCTAAAATTCTTATTGGAATACTTCGGTAAGAGTATTGACTTTGACCCGAACTCTGTATCCGATTTGCCTACGGGATATAAAAAATTATCCTACCAAATAGATGCTGTTAATGACGGATATGCCAAGATGATGAAACACAATGGATTTTTCCTTTCCGATGTTGTCGGATTGGGGAAAACAGTCGTTTCTGCACTTATAGCTAAGAAATTCTTTTTCTCGAATGGATTTCCGACCCATCGTTCTCATATTTTGGTTATTGTCCCTCCTGCTATGAAAGATAATTGGGAAGAGACTCTTACGGAATTCAAATTAGATAATTTCAAAATCATAACTAACGGAAGCCTTCATAAAGTTAAGAATCCCGAACTCTATGACCTAATTATAGTTGATGAGGCACATAAGTTCAGAAGTGACACCGCATCAATGTATAATGAATTGCAGAAGTTGTGTAAGACTAAAACCAAGCGATATGATGGTAGCTTACATGACAAAAAGGTTATACTTGTGTCTGCTACGCCACTTAACAATAGACCAGAGGATATTGCCAATCTTGTTTATCTTTTCCAGGACTCAAAAGATAGCACCTTGGAAGAAGGTAATTTGCAGCGTTTCTTCCGTGAACATATTGATAGATATAACAAACTAAAAAAACAAAAGGACTTAACTCTTATAGCTGACGAAGTTAAGGCAATCTATGAGAGAATTCGTATCAAGGTTGTGGAACCATTAACTGTACGCCGAACTCGTACAGACTTAATGGAGAACGATGCATATCGCAAAGATTTGGAGGAACAGAACATTCATTTCCCTGATGTAAAATCTCCTCGCAAGATATATTATCAATTGGATACAGAGTTGGAGACTTTGTACGATAAGACTATAATGTATCTTAGTGACAAGATAAACGGACTTAAATATTACAGATATCAGGCAATAAAATATCTAAAGTCTCCTAAGAAGAGTAAGTATAAAAAGGCAGATATGATTTCTATCCAATTGGCAGGCATTATGAAGACGCTGCTTGTCAAGCGAATAGATAGTAGTTTTTATGCCTTCAAGCAATCATTGCGCCGATATTATGAGGCCAACAAGGTGATGCTTGATATGTTTGCCAACGGTACTATATACATTGCTCCCAATTTGAAAGTCAATGAGTTCCTTAGTGAAGGGAAGGAAGATGAGTTGATAAAGTTGATTGAGGAAGCAAGATATACCGACCCAACAATAGAAGTTTGTACGCCAGATGACTTTGAAGATGGTTTCGAAGACGGCATTAAGGCTGATAATGAGATATTGAAAGAGTTGGTTTCTATGTGGGATGCTGTTAATGCCGATCCTAAGTTAGATATATTTATTCAATATCTTAAAGATACGTTATTGGATAAAACCATTAACCATGAAGGGAAATTAGTTATATTCTCAGAATCAAAAGAGACCACCAAATATCTCTATGACGCTCTAAAAAATCATGGTTTTGATAAGATTATGACTGTACAGAGCGACAATAGAGATACACAAATGCCACTCTTGAAGGAGAACTTCGATGCAAACTACAAGGGGGATAAGAAAAACGATTATAACATCGTTATCTCTACCGAGGTACTTGCCGAAGGTGTAAACCTCCATCGTGCCAATGTTATCGTAAACTATGACACACCTTGGAACTCTACAAGGCTTATGCAGCGTATCGGTCGTGTGAATCGTATCGGTAGCACTGCTAAAGAGGTATATATTTTCAACTTCTTCCCTACATCAAAAGTTAATGATGACATTGAGTTGGAGAAGAAGGCGAAAATGAAACTCTTTGCTTTCCATGGAGCATTGGGCGAAGATAGTCAGATATATTCTACCGATGAGAATCCTGAAAGTTTTGGTCTGTTTGACAAGGATGTAGATGAGGAGCGTGATGAGAAATTGCGCTACCTGATGTGGCTCCGACAATTGAAACAAGATGATCCTGATTTGATTAAACGAATCAGCAAACTGCCATTGAGAACTCGCACAGGTCGCAAGAGTAAGTTTATACCAGGAAGTACCATTGTGTTTATCCGTAATAAGCGCCGTGATGCATTCACATTTGTTCGAGAAGACGGCAGCATAGAGGAACTTACATTCTTGGAGGCAGTAAAAGAGTTTGAAGCCCGTATTGACGAAAAGTCCATACCGCTACACGATATGCACCACGAGCAAGTAAAAGCGGCACTTGATGCTTTTGTTACACAAGAGGAAGAGACTAAAGCAACAAAGCAGAAGGTGAATCCGGCACAGGGTCCTAATGAGAAGAAGGCAATTGCTTATCTTGATGGCTTTGTAAGTATTCCCAACATTACAGAACAGGAACTTGAATTGATTAATAAAGCAAAACGAGCTATTACAACGGGCAAATTCCAGCAGTTGCAACGAGATATAAATAAACTAAAAACAGCAACAAAGAGAACTCCAGTCAAGCCAGTAGTTTTGCTAGAACAATTGATAATGATTATATCAGCATATCCATTGGAGCATGTCCAAGGCGGAAATGTTGATAAACAAGTAGATGCGCTTAAAGTGTCGAAAGATTTTATGCCTGAAATTATTATTTCAGAGAGTTTTAACATGTAACAAAGTATTATTATGAATCAAGCATATTTGAAAAATATACTATCTGCAAAATTTGATTTTAACATTTGGAAAGATTTGCTAGAGAAGATCTTTCCTAAAGTTGAAATCTTTACAAGTGTTGCCAAGATTACAGATTCACATGTCAAAGATGGTGGCCATGTAGGAAACATCCGTTTAGATGACGGACGTTCATTGGCTATATTCCGCTTTGAGGTAGCCGACAATGTGCAAATATCCCGCAACCGTAAAAGTTTGCGCGATATTGCTGCAAAATATGTAGATCAAGACTTGATTCATGGAGCTTTGGTTTTCTATTATTCGCAAGGCCAAGATGACTATCGCTTGACATTTATTGCCAAGCAGACCTATTTCAATGAAAGTGGAGAATTAGTAAAGAAGGAAACAGCTCCTAAACGATATACATTCTTGTTAGGCAAGAATGAGCCTTGTACCACAGCAGCAAGCCGACTTAAAGAATTGGCTGATAAGAGGACCTATGGCTCCATTTATTTAACAGATGTTACCGATGCATTCTCTGTTGAACGACTTAACAAAGAGTTTTTCAATGGCTACAAAGCCCAATATAAGAAATTTATTGATACGCTTTCTGATACCAAGCCACATCGCGACTATGTCAAGAAGTTATTAGGCCGTTTGGTGTTCTTGCAATTCTTACAAAAGAAAGGCTGGATGGGTGTGCCTGCTTCAAATGTTAAATGGGAAGGTGGAGATAAAAACTACCTTAGTAAACTTGTAGATAATTATGCCAACAATAATCGTTTGTTAAGTGATGTTTTGGAACCACTGTTCTTCAAAACATTGAATGAAAAGCGAAATGGAGATATAGCCGATGGTAAACTTGGTGAAAATATCAAGATTCCATACTTAAATGGTGGTTTGTTTGATAAGGACAGAATTGACGAATTAGATATAGATTTCCCATATTCCTACTTCAAGGATTTAATGGATTTCTTCTCTCAATATAACTTCACCATTGACGAGAACGACCCTGATGATAGCGAGGTTGGTATTGATCCTGAAATGTTGGGACATATTTTTGAGAATCTTTTGGAGGACAACAAAGATAAGGGAGCTTTCTATACTCCCAAAGAGATTGTTCAGTATATGTGCCGCCAGAGTGTTATACAATACCTTAAAACACATGAACCATCAGAACAGTATGCAGAAGCTATTGAACAACTCATCAATGATGGAGTGGTGAGTCCTATACTCCAAAATAAAAATAGCGCAATACGCTTTACTCAACTGCTAAAAGAGGTTAAGGTATGTGATCCAGCCATTGGTTCGGGAGCATTCCCTATGGGTATCCTTTATGTATTGTATCACGCAATACATCACTTGCACTCACACGCAGAGCCTCACGGCAACTTTGATTCGACTCAAACCAAACGTGATATTATCCAAAACAACATCTTCGGTGTCGATATCGAGCAAGGTGCTGTCGATATAGCTCGTTTGCGTTTCTGGTTAGCATTGGTTGTCGATGCGGAAGAGCCACAGCCACTACCCAACTTAGATTACAAAATCACTTGTGGCAATTCACAGATTTGTCGTTATTCTTTAGATATGCCTATTGCTGATGTTTTTGAAGAGTACAATAGAGTTGGAAAAGAAAATGCAAGAAAAGAGAAAACCACATGGAGTAAATTCACTCTAGAAGATTATAAAAGATTAGTCGTTGACTATACCGAAGAACATACGGATAAAGTTGGATTAAGAACTAAAATCAATGATATAAAAAACTGCTTTAAAACTACACTTGCCCAAGGCGACATACGTCAACGACAGCTTGCTGAACAAAGAGTCTATGAGTATGAAGCAATACCCTTATTTGGCAAACGCAAAGCTGAGGAAGACCCAATCGGTTATGCTGCAGCAAAGAGTAAGTTAAACAAATTAAAAGAAAAAGAACACGCAATACTCAATAACAAGAAATATGAAAAATCATTTGAGTGGCGTTTTGAATATCCTCAACTATTAGATGATAAAGGTGCATTCATAGGCTTCGATATAATCATTGCTAACCCACCTTATATTAAGGAAGGTCGTATGTCAAAGACATTCTTTGAGCCATATAAGGACTCGCCTTATTATAAGGGCAAAATGGACATATGGTATCTATTTGCATGTAATGGATTGGATCTTCTCAATCCAAATGGCGTTTTATGCTTTATTGCAACAAACAACTGGACTACCAGTTTTGGAGCAAGCAAACTTAGAGACAAAGTCATTAAGGAGACACGAATCTGCAATATTGTTGACTTTGGTGCAGTAATGATGTTTGAAAGCGCAAGCATTCAGACTATGATTATGATGTTCCAAAAGGATAAGAATACAGATGATTACACATTTGATTATCGCAAATTAACAGCGTATAAAGCGACTGAAAAAGAGGCTATTGCTATTTTAGCACCATCTTATAAGACCTATGACCAAGCAGAATGTTATACTCCGACTATAAGAAGGGCTAATTTCTATGGTAAAAATATAACATTTAGCCAAAGCGATGATATATTGGATAAAATTTATAACGTCAAGAATAACATATTCTTATTTGAAGAAGAGTTAACAAATGGAATACATCCACATTATGATTTTATTAACAAGAAATTGTCTGAAAAATATGGATTTCCTATTGGAGATGGGATATTCGGCCTCTCAAAATCTGAAATAGATGGGTTAGACCTATCAGAGGATGAAGTGAAACTTATAAAGCCATATTACAATTCGTCAGATAATGTGGCAAGGTACACGGTAGGGGCTACAGATATATACATAATATATACGCCATCTACATTTAAGAATCCTCACAGTATGGACTCTTATCCACATCTAAAAGCTCATTTAGATAAATTTAAAGATGTTATTTCATCTGATAACAAGCCTTATGGTTTACATAGAGCGAGAGTAGAATCCTTCTTTATTGGAGAGAAAATAGTTGCGTTGAGGAAGTGTGCTGGCAAACCTGTATTTGCATATGCGAATGGGTTAAATTATATGTCGGCAACATTCTATGTAATAAAAACTAATAGGGTTAATATGAAATACCTAACAGGTTTATTAAACTCTAAACTGATTGAATTTTGGCTTAAAAATAAAGGTAAAATGCAGGGAGCAAACTATCAATTAGACAAAGAACCACTGCAACAGATTCCTATTGCGGTACCAGCGGTCAATATTCAAAAGTTGATTGCTACGCTTGTTGATTATATTATATTGATCTGTTCTACAAAAGATAGCCTGTCAGAATTAGTCTCTAATGAAACAATAGCGTCGTTCTTTGAGAAAATAATTGATGGATGCGTATATGAATTATACTTTGAAGAGCATATGAAAGAGCAAGAAATCAATATAATTGATTCTGCATTGGAACTCATAAAGCCAATCACACACCTATCCTCAGATAAAGAAAAAGCAGATATGATACTTGATGTATTTATGAATATCAAGAAAACGGATAATTCTATACGAAACAGATTGGATTTATTTACATTAAGAAGCCCTGAGATACTCAAACTTATAATTGAAGGATAATATGCCAGCAATAAATAGAATACATATATGTGGTTTTAAGGCCTTTCCAAATGATTTTGAATTACAACTAGAAGGAAAGAACCTTTTGATGTATGGTGAGAATGGTAGTGGAAAATCTTCCATCTACTATGCTTTACATTGTATGTTCCAGGCACCATTAAAACCTGATGCTGGTAAAAAATACTTTGACCCCGCTAGTGAACAGCATTTAAAAAATCTAAATAATTTGGATGTAGATTCCAAAATATGGATAGATTTTGATGGGAGACATCCGTTTATATATAATATTGATAAAGAAGGTTATCAATTTACATTATTAGGTGGTAAACACCCATTGCCTGCACAGATTAACGGTTGTTTTGTTAATCATCAATTCTTATTCCATTTTTTCAATTTTAGAAATTCTCAGAGAATAAATCTATTCCCCGTATTTATAAAAGATATTTTGCCATTCTGTAAAGATGACAATACAGGACTTCATATTGGCGAAATGTATGATGAAATAACAGCATCAATTATCAAGAAGGGACGACATATACACCCTGATTATATTTCTAATATTGAATATTTTAACAAAGCAGTCAAGAAGGTCGTTGAAGACATTAACATTTATGCCTCCGATCGATATAATGAGTCTTTTAAGGATGAAGATGATAATGAGTTGGTTATAAGATTGCGATACGATTCGAATTTTGATAAACCCGAAGATGACACTAATGAGTATTGGTTAAAGTATGACAATATTATAGAGTTAGTTAAAGAGAATGGGGAAATAAAAGAACGCAAATCATCATATAAAAAATTAAATGAACCTTTTATTGGCTTAGAGATTTCCGAGAAGATGCCTGATGGCAATCTACGAAAGATTGTTAAGCCACATACATATTTTAACGAAGCAAAATTAACAGCAATAGCATTGTCTGTTCGTTTTGCACTGCTGAATATAGAGAAGCCAGCTGATGGTCGTTTTCTAGCTCTTGACGATATGCTCATCAGTCTTGACATGAGCAATCGAGCAAAAGTTGTGGACTTCTTGCTAAAAATATCTGATAAGTATAAGATATATCTGTTTACTCACGACAAAATGTTCTTTGAGTATTTTAAGCATAAAACAAAAAAGAATCAAGATGCGTGGGTCTATAAAGAAATATACATGGATTATGATAAGACTCCATATATTAGAAATAGCGAGGATTACCTTGGGCAAGCCGAACATTATATTAAACAGCATGAATACGAGATTGCTGGTAATTTCTTAAGAAAAGAAGCCGAAGCTTTTTGTAAAGATTTCCTGCCCAAGAAAAAGCAACTGACTGGTGATTTTGCACATTTAGATCTTAATGGATTGATAATGAACTGTAAAGATTATGCCGCAGAAAGCGGTGTAATTGATATATCCATTTTTAATGAGTTGGATGAACATCGTAAGTTTATACTTAATCCATCAAGTCATGATAGTTATGATGTGGCAAAGTACGGTCATGAAGTTAAACGGTGTCTTCAAACATTAAGAAAACTAAGAGAAATTATAATTAAACCCTTTCTAAAATTTGGGAGCCAAGTTGAGTTCACATTAAAGACGCCAGAGCCTCGTATCAGTGAATATAAATTTATACTTACATTATGTGATGACTTTCGAATTATTATAATGCCCGGAGAATCCCCTGTTATATCTAAGGGAATGATCAATTATCAAGTGTATGAAGATGGCAACAATAAGAAAGGTGTTCAATCTGATAATACAACGATTAAACATTTTTTTGAATATAATTATGAGAAATCTGATAAAACTAAAGATGCAAGTTATCTTAACAGCGTGATAGAGTCTGAGTCTGGAAATCCGATATCTGCATTTTTTTGATAATATAAATGGTTCTGAAATAGTTAATTAAATCTTGGAAAATGCCAAGCACAAAGTGATACAAATGATAATAAGAGAATAAGGTATGGAAAATAAAATATATCAACAATCTTTATTATGCAAAAAATTTGCAGATAAACGAATAGAGTCTTGTCGTATAATAAATGCGTCAATGGGGACTGAACAAACCTTTGTACGAGGTGATATAAAAGGTTACGAATCACATTTGAATGTATTAAAAGAAGTCATAAAGGACAAATACCCATTGATAGAAAGGCAGATAGCCGAGGCTATGGGTGAATATGATTCCTATCCATATCGCTATCAAAGCATATTAGAATCAATTGTTAAAACGATTATTTCTTTAGAACTTCAAACAGAAATATCGAAAAAAAAGCTTGTAGACTCTATACATAAATCTAGAAAATTCTTTATCAGCCATTCTTCTGACGATAAAATCATCGTGAATGGATTTATTAAGGAGATCCTGAAAATTGGTTGTGGATTTAAGGATGGTGATATATTCTGTACATTAGACCCTACTGTAATCCGAACAGGCGATGATTTTCGCGAAAAAATCGTTGAAAATATGAAATCGTGTGATTTTATCCTTCTATTTATTTCAGGAAATTATCTCCAGAGTGAGGTGTGTCAAAATGAAATGGGGGCTGCTTGGGCTATAGAGAATAAGAGGGTGTTACCGTTTGTGCTTCCAAATACCAAATTCAAAGACATGGGATTTCTTAATGAAGTTAAGCAAGGTGCGTCAATTGCAGATAAACGCAAATTAGATGAATTTTATAATGAAGTATGCGGATATTATGGAATCTCATCAGACTGGCCAAGTTTCAACAAAGCAAAAGAAGATTTTATAGAAATAATATGTCAATTACCTTAGGGATAGTTATAGCATAATTATCAAATACTATAAGTAAAGTACATAAGAATAATAAATAGGATATATACTATGGCAACAAAATCCAAACGAATAGAAGTTGTATCACCAAATATTAAATGTTATGGTGAAAATGTTAGTTTTATGCAGTTGTTAGAGACTGTAAATAGCGTTAAATTTCAAATGGAATTTAAAGACCATGAGATTAAACTAATGAACTCTGAATTACCTAATTGTAGTGTTGGTATAGTAATAACTGGACAGAACAAGGACTTACCTCCTAAAAGAAATAATCAAACGGGAGAATTTCATCAGCTAAATCTGGATGTTCACACGGAGAAACTATCTTTTGGAAATATATTCCTATATGATGATAGTATCAACATCCTTTTTTATGAATTAAATGTTAATGGTTGCTATCTCAATAAATTAGCAGAATACATTCAACATTATTGGAACTCAAATAATGATGATAAAGTTGAATTATCATTCACTCCTGTATCTCGAAAAGGTGAATACCAGCGTTTAATGAAAATGGGATATTACAAAGAATTTTATGTAGAGCTAACTAATCCCACTGAAATTATGCAAGATTATAAAGATAATAATTCTTCTTTATTTTCAACAGCCAAGAGATACATCAAGAATAGTGTAAGTAATAAATCTGATGTCTTAGTGTTGAAATACTCTACATATGGTAGACGAACTAATAAACTAGGATTATTAGCAAAAGAGGTACAAAACTTGGCTAGGTCATTTGGGATTCTATTAGCAGGAGAGCAGAGAAAGAATGTCAGAAAACTAAAGGTTATGGGATATTTTACAGACCCTAATGACCCCCAAACATTGCAACCAATAAACTTAGTTAGTGATGTATTCTCTATTCATATAAAGTTGACATCCCAAACATTACATTCTGATTTACAAGAGGTAGAGAGAAAGAGTGAGATTGAAAAGATATACCAAAAACATCTTCCAGAACTTAAATATATATTTACAAGAGACAATGAAATTAATTGAAAACTGGTTGCCACCAATAATTGGTGTTGTTATTAGTTATCTTATCTATAAATGTGATGTTATTACCTATAATGTGAGTATTGAGTTTATCAAGCAGTTTACGACAATAGGTACATGCACATTTGGCTTCCTCTTAACTTTATTTGGACTTATTGTACAAAGTAATAGTGATGTGATAACCGAAATAAGGCAAAGAAAAATTCCATATAGACGATTTATTTTCTATAATAGAAAGGTCGTGTTTATATCTCTATTATTAACAATATATTCATACATTATTGGATACTTAAACATTGATAGGATTATTAGTTGTGATATAATTTTACATATTGCCACATCTATTTTCTTCGGTGCTTTTGTTTGGTTTATGATAGAGACAATATATTTTCTTTTAATATTCTATATTTTAATTCAAGATAAAGATGATACAGAGTAACAATGTAGAAATACATTCAATTGGACTACACAAGGTTGGCAATAAATATATGGATGAACCACTTGAGTTATCCACAGAACTAATTAATTTAGATGATTATATCAAGAATATTCTTGTAAATTATTTTTTGTCAAAGTTTAATTTTTTCGAACTATTCTCGCTATCTCATCAAATAGATGTTAAGTACAACGAAATATTCTCAATTTCGCAGGAGATATTTTCCAAAAGAGATATTTCTGTTACAGAAACTGTGGACCTCGCAAAACATCTATACGAACAAAGTACACACCCTAAGATAAAAGGTGGTGAATTTTATATCGTATATTTTAAGGATTTTGTTGTAAATGATAAAAATGTTGATGCTATAGGTCTGTTTAAATCTGAGAATAAAGACACTTTCCTAAAAATACACTCTAATGGGGGAAATTTTGAAATAGAAAGTGAAAGTGGCATAAATATCAATAAACTTGATAAGGGTTGCGTGATTTTTAATACAGAGAGAGAAAATGGCTATTTAGTCGCTATTGTAGATAACACTAATAAGGGATCAGAGGCAAAATATTGGACTGATGATTTCCTTCATGTGCGCCCAAGAAAAGATAGTTTCAACCAAACACAAAATATGCTGTCTCTTTGTAAGAGTTTTGTTTCTCAATTACCAAGTGATAATGGTAAAGTTGAGAAAGCAACATATATGAATAGAAGTGTCGAGGCACTAAAAGAAGAATCTGTTAATATAAACTCTTTTGCCGAACAAGTTTTTGAGACGCCAGAGTTAGTTTCTGAGTTCAAGCAGTATAAAGAAACTTATCAAAAAGAACGAGATATAGAAATCGACGACACCTTTGAAACTGCTTCCACCGCAATAAAACGCAGAGCCACCGGCACGATGACTACGATTAAGCTCGACAAGAATTTTGATATAAACATTCATGGTGGAGAGCAATATATTGTGAGAGGTTACGATGAAGAACGAGGAATGTATTATTATCAATTATTCTTTAAAGAAGAGAAATAGTCATATAATTAAATACTTTACATTAGTATGTCAGAAACCAACCGCATAGAATATAAAAGAGAATTAACCTCGGAGCTTGATATCGAGAAGGAGGTTGTGGCGTTCCTTAACTACAAGGAAGGCGGATACATCTATATCGGTATTGATAAGGATGGCTCAACTGTGGGCGTCAGTGATGTAGATGATTGTATGTTGAGGTTGAAAGACCGTATAAAGCATAACATTTCGCCTTCGGCTATGGGACTGTTCGATATTGCCGAGGAGCAAAAGGATGGACGTAGCATTATCAAAGTTACGGTAGCGAGTGGAATTGAGAAGCCATATTTCAAAACGAAGTATGGTATGACTCCACGAGGTGCGTATATGCGTGTTGGAACATCTGCCGAGCCTATGCCACAGGAGCAAATTGACCGTTTGTTTGCTATGCGTACCCGCAACTCTATCGGGCGCATTGTGTCCAATCGTCAGGATTTGAGTTTTGAACAGTTGCGTATCTACTACGATGAGCGAGGTAAAAGGCTTAATGATAATTTCAAGCGTACACTGGAGTTGCTTACAGATGATGGCAAGTATAACTATGTGGCATATCTGCTTGCTGACGAGAATGGCAATTCAATCAAGGTGGCGAAGTATTCAAGCCTTGATCGTTGTGACTTGGTAGAGAATAATGAGTATGGATATTGCTCCCTGATTAAAGCAACCAAGAGTGTGTTGGCCAAACTGGATATTGAAAACAAGATTGCCGCTACTATTACACCCATGGAACGCATTGAAACCCCATTGTGGAACAAGGTTGCTTTGCGCGAAGCAGTTATCAATGCAATTGTGCATAACGATTACTCTTTTGAGGTACCGCCTAAATTTGAGATATTTCCAGACAGAATGGAGATAACTTCTGCAGGACGTTTACCAGAATCTCTTTCTAAAGAGGAATTTTTTAATGGTATATCAATTCCACGCAACAAGGAGTTGATGAGAATTTATAGAGATTTGGAGTTAGTAGAGTCGTTAGGCTCTGGAATTCCTCGCATACTAAGAGCATACGGAGAAGATTGCTTTAAGTTTACTGACAACTTTATCCGTATTACTTTTCCTATAACTGCTCATGATACTGCTCATGATACTGCTCATGATACTGCTCATGATACTGCTC
>ERZ791923.934-NODE-934-length-35861-cov-7.036391_pt1 | contig 35861 bp, 36 predicted proteins | sample MGYA00510133_ERZ791923 | MGnify/ENA primary metagenome ERZ791923 (study PRJEB30046, sample SAMN00792106) | human gut metagenome | study: EMG produced TPA metagenomics assembly of the A metagenome-wide association study of gut microbiota in type 2... | reverse complement strand
ACGATCTGATGTATTTGGGTATGGACGGGAGTCCTATCTATAGTGATGACTTGTCGCGTCGTAATGGTGAAGTTTATCGTTTGACTACAACTTTATATAATTCCGGTACTTGGGGCACTACAGTGGAGGAACAGGCCGATGTATGTCTCGCTCTTTTAATGGGTTACAGTGCCTCGTTTGTCGACCACGGTGAGAAACAGCAGCATGTGCAGGAGGTTCTGAACCGTTGTTGGGATATTCTGGATACTCTTCCAGCTTCACTACTAAAGTTACGTTTGCTTACCGCTTGTTATGGTGAAGTGTTCGACGAATCTTTGGCTGATGAAGGTCGTACTATTATTGCTTCGTGGGATTCGGCATTACTTACTTGCGAGCAGCAAGAGGCTATTGCAGAATTTCGGAATGTGATTGATAATCCTTATTCGTGGGAATATGTAGAAGAATAAAATAAAGAAGTCTTCTATCATTTTATCATACAGAGCAGAGCCGAAGTATTTCTACCCTTGCCAGAAGAGGGAAGATTATTCGCTTACGTTCAGAATAACAGAGCGAAATAACAGCTTTATAATGTTTATGTACTTACATTTGCAGTATAAATATTACATCCTCTGAAAAGGTATATATCATGTTTGGGATGTTTACTGACCTTCGTTTTTCTAGGAATAAAGAAAAATAAATCATAATAAAAACTCCTAAAATAAAATCATGCAAACATTTTACTCTTTAGATACAAATGTATTAAATCTTGTTGCACTGTTAAAAGCGCATAATATCCGTAAAGTCGTAGCTAGTCCAGGGATGACAGATGTCAACTTTATAGTGAGTTTGCAAAATGATCCCTATTTCGAAATGTATTCTTGTATAGATGAGCGTAGTGCTGCTTTTATGGCTTGTGGATTGGCAGCTGAAAGCGGAGAGCCTGTTGTAATAACATGTACCGAGGCGACAGCGTCAAGGAATTACTATCCAGCCTTGACAGAGGCATATCATAGAAAATTACCTATTCTTGCTGTTACAGGGTTACATGATTATTGTCTTATAGGTAATCTTGAACCTCAGGTTATAGATCGTAGTATTTCACCTAATGACACATTCAAACTGAAAGTACATTTGCCCCTTGTCAAGGATGAAAAAGATGCCAAGTATAGTGAATTTCTTATCAATAAAGCTTTCCCAGCTAATGTGAACTTCCGCGTACCGGCCTGATACTCACCGAAATACGGCATACCCGATTTTCCTTTCATCAGACATTCATCAGACATCCGGGAAATTGAGCCTTTTCCGCTCATTTCTTCACAAAGGTACGCAAAATTACCCAAACAGGCAATAGCTTTAAGATTTCTTATCCTTGGAAGGTGAACAGATGTTAATTGATATTCGGTTTTGGATGGCAGTTCAAAGGACGATGATGAGGGCTTCGGAGCGGAAATCGGAAAAAGCGGGTCGAGACTGTCAAGATAAAATTTGAGGTGATGTGAAAGAGATAGGAATTTGGTTAAAAACAAAAATTAATATTAGTAACCATTGTTTAACTAAATCTGTTGGCTCTGATATTTTTCGGGGCCATTGCAGTTTAAAATGATATGACAGGAGGTTGGCTTCTGGCAAATAACTCAAAACAAATATCTGATTGCACAGGTGGTCGCATAGGTGATGCAGTTCGATACTGCCAGTCAGAACAAAGGTACATATTGGAATCGTAGACAATCGAGGCGATATGGGAATAATGAGAATGGAGCAAACTTTTGAGGATAGGATGTGCACTTTTATTGCCAGTAAGTTGGCTAAGGGTGAAACTCTTAAGCGGGAATTGCGTTTTGGCAAGGAGAAGGGCTACTATAAGGCAGATGCTTACTTGCCCGAAGGTTGTGCTGCTCTCCATTTGGCGCCGCGTTCTATTGTCGAGTTCAAAGGCAAGTTACAGCCCGATACCCTTTATATGCTTTATGGCATGTTTAAGTCATTTGTTAAGGACTGGGGTGTTGATAACTTTATTGTTATTTATGAGGATCAGTACCTCTTCTCTAATCAACTTCTGGGTGTTTACAAAAAGTATAAGGATGAGCACTTTTTTGTATATTCTGCAAATGAGATTATAAATGGAGAGAAGGAACCAGAGCCGCAGGCTCCTAAATTAGAAGAATGGAAGCACAAGCGGGCAAGGATCCTCATGGATGCACAATATGATTTCTCATTGGGACATAACACGTTCTTCTTTGGTGCAGGCCTTGGCGCAGATGTCAATATGCCAACATGGAATGAATTGTTGGGTGACTTGATGAATAAGGCTCAGCAGACCTCCCACTCAGCTATTGGGTATGCAGACTATCAGAATATTGATAATTCTTGCAATCATTCTACACTGATTATAGGTCGTTATATTGAAAGCGGTTTCCCCTCAATGGATGCATTCGTTGCGCAAATGCACGCTTCGCTATATAAGAATAACCCCAAGCCAGATTCCAAGCTTTACAAGGCTATTGTAAATGCAATAAAGACCGGTAAGGTTGAGCAGGTTATCACTTTCAATTACGATGACTTGGTAGAGACGGCATTGATGAATGAAAATATTCCAGTTCACTCGGTCTTTGACCGAAGCCATTTTAGTGGCGATGAACTGCCTGTTTACCATGTTCATGGCATGATACCCCAGTCACGCCCCATTGCTTCAACGCCAGTGCTTAGCGAAAAGGAGTATCATACACTGTATAAAGAGTCGTTCTATTGGTCAAATGTTGTGCAACTACAGGCTCTTAGCCGTACTACCTGCTTCTTCGTTGGACTCTCTATGAATGATCCGAACTTAAGACGTTTGCTTGATATTTCAAGAAACGGAATTGATGCCCTAAATAAAGATGCCTCTGTTGGCAGACCATGTCATTATGCGATACTCGAACGCAAGTCATTAGCGCCCGCACATCCTGACCCAGCTAAGGATTTGGAACACTTTACAATGCAAGAGCGGATGATGGAGGATCTTGGTATCAATGTTATTTGGTTTGAACAGGGGAAATTTGAAGAAATAGCTCAGATTGTTAGAAGATTATATTAAATAGTGCCTATAGAGACGGCAGTCTTTACGCGCAGCTTGGGGCTCTTGATGATGATGGGAATTGCAAAGTTACATATATTTGCAGGTACGCCAGTTAGGCGGAAAAACTATGAAAGTAAATAACGACATACTGCCGTGAGGCAGTGGGCGGGAACTGAACAGTATGTTCCTACAAGTGCTGTTTATCCTGCCCCCTTTTCACGACAGACAACAATATAATGACAAAAGCACGGCTTTTGACACAAATATGAACAAAGAACGATTCCATAACGCTTTGGCTCTTTCACTGGGCTATGAGCGCATTGTGAAAGATAAGCGCATCACCATTGAAGTTGATGATGCTGACGACCCTTGGGTGACTTTGAGGATACAAGGCCATCCAAATGTGGTGCGTTTCAAGGCTTCTGGTGATGTAAATGGAGTTGAATTGAATAGTATCCCTGCTATGCAGGAAGATATGATACAAATTGTTGATGCTGTGCATCAAGCATATGCTCAGGCGACAAAGAGTTCTTTTTAGATTATGCTGAGCAACAAATATGGTAGAAAATAATAAGATTCTCGAGCAATTTCACTATTTCAACATTCAAGCAGAAATTGATTCTGTCTATGGTAATTGGGCAGTATCTACGGATGGTGATGTGATAAATTGTCTCTACCCTTATGCGATTCTTGCAATCCATTTCAACGATGCTGATTGGATGGCTAAGATGAAAACCAAGGTTTGGTTCAAACCAGAGTGTGAAGAATCATTAGGCCAAGCATTGGCAAGAGCAAATGAATTAATTAAATAGAAATGTCGCGAGACACTATATAAAAATCGTTATGTTTGGGGCAGGCTCTCATTAGGGTCTCTCATAAGACAAAAAGGTTCAATAACCTGATAATCTTGCCCCACTTTTGAGAATAATAAATATAATCACAATATGCAGAACATTATCATTACCGGCGGAGCCGGATTTATTGGCAGTCACGTTGTGAGACTGTTTGTAAACAAATATCCAGATTACAAGATTATCAATCTGGATAAGCTTACTTATGCAGGTAACTTGGCAAACTTGAAGGACATTGAAGACAAACCTAATTACAAGTTTGTCAAGATGGACATCTGCGACTTTGATGGTGTTCTAAAGTTGATGCAGGATGAAAAGGTGGATGGTATCATCCATTTGGCTGCTGAGTCTCATGTTGACCGGAGTATCAAAGACCCCTTCACTTTTGCACAGACCAATGTGATGGGTACTTTGAGCCTGCTGCAAGCAGCCAAGGCTTATTGGGAGAGCTTGCCAGAAAAGTATGAGGGTAAGAGGTTCTATCACATCAGTACAGATGAGGTCTATGGAGCACTCCAGATGACGCACCCTGAAGGCATAGAACCTCCATTCACTACTAAGGCAAGTAGCGGAAAGCATCATCTTGCTTATGGCGAAAAGTTCTTCACCGAGGATTTGAAGTACCAGCCTCATAGCCCATATAGTGCAGCTAAGGCAAGTTCTGACCATTTTGTTCGTGCCTTCCATGACACTTTTGGTATGCCTACCATTGTGACCAACTGTTCTAATAACTATGGTCCTTATCAGTTCCCGGAAAAGCTCATACCGTTGTTTATCAATAATATCCGTCATCGTAAACCATTGCCCGTGTATGGCAAAGGTGAGAATGTTCGTGACTGGTTGTATGTGGTTGATCACGCCAGGGCCATTGATACCATCTTCCATAATGGTAAGATAGCAGAAACCTATAACATTGGCGGCTTCAATGAGTGGAAGAACATTGATATTATCAAGGTGTTGATTAATACAGTAGATAGACTCCTTGGCAGACCAGAAGGATCTGACATGGACTTGATTACATATGTTACTGATCGTGCTGGACACGATCTCCGTTATGCTATTGACAGCACCAAACTTCAGAAGGAACTTGGCTGGGAGCCAAGTCTTCAGTTTGAAGAAGGTATTGAAAAGACTGTTAAATGGTATCTGGATAATCAGGAATGGCTTGACAATGTAACTTCTGGTGACTATCAGAAGTATTACTCTATTCAATATTCAGATAGATAAGTTTCTTTAGATACGATTCTTTCAAAAATAGAGTTTGACTAATAAAAAAAATGGTATTTGAAAAAAAACAATTTGTGTTATGTGATGTGCCAGTTCCACATGGCTATCCTCAATCACAAACACATTGTGGTGTGGCAATGCATAATGGAAGGGTGTTAATGACTACATCTCCATACCCTGAAATTAAGTTAAGTACTATTAAGTATTACTATCGGGCTGTTTTGAATAAAGCTCGTACTTTTCTTTCAATGGATTTACTCCCTAGCGCAGAAAGTTATGAGAATCCATGCATTTACATTAGTGATGATGATGGTTGTTCCACTTGTTTTAAGTTAATGCAAAACCGTCCTTTGATGGAATGTCCTGATGCTTATTATGGTTATCCATCATATAATTCTGACCCCGATATTTTTGTAGAAAAGGATAATGTATTTATTTTAAACAGAGCTGTCTATAGAACTAAAGTGGGGAATAAACGTGATGATATTAAATACAATATTAGGCTTTATTTAATCACAGGTATAGTTGATAGAGATAAATTTCGCTTACAAAAGATTGAACTGTTAAGAGATGATTTTGAGCGGAAAATTATATCACCTTGTTTAACTAAGTATAAAGGACGTTACGTTTTGTTTGAGTTAGAAACCGAATCTTATAATGATGGTAAAACATTTGAAGGTTTGTTTTATAAATCTTTCGATAATTTAGAGAAGGTGACAGAAGATGTTGAGTGGAAAAAGATAGAAGTAGAAAGTGGTGATTACCTTCCGTGGCATATGTCGGTTTTCTCAAACGAAGGTTTATTGTATGCTGTTGTTGCATGCATTAAAAATGGAACAGGACATAGGTGCTATCAGATGTTAGGAAGATTTTCGGAAGATTTGAAGGTTTTAAAGATTTATAAGACTCCGTTGACAGATTATATGTCTTATAGATCATCTGCAATTGTAAAAGATGAACATTTTTTATTGTATAATGCGGTTGTCCGAGAAAAGGTTAAAGGTAGTAAATCTGTCGATGGTAGGGATATACTGATGGCTAAAATGAATTTTAGTTTATTAATACAGACATTGGAAAGTGCTGAATAATGTATGAGTAGGATAGATTATTTAATGACATAAGAGGATTTTTGTTTTTGTCTTATATCAAATAATAGTATTTCCTTGTTGTCGTATTATTTTGCAACACTGTTTTTTTGAGAGTTTTTATCCAATTGATTGGTAAATAAGATAAGCTTTTTATGATAAACATAACCAACAAACGAGAATGTTGCGGCTGTAAGGCTTGTGAAGATATATGCCCTAAGGAGGCAATATCGTTTACTACTGATGAAGAAGGTTTTTGGTATCCAGAGGTGAACCAATCTACATGTATAGATTGTCATCTTTGTGAAAAAGTGTGCCCTATCCTACATCACGAAGGTCTGAGTGATGGGAATAATTCTCGTCCAGAAACATTCATATTGCAACATAAGGATGTTGAAGAAAGGTTTAATAGCACTTCTGGAGCAGCCTATCCTGCTATAGCCCGATGGTGTTTGGAGAATGGCTACTATGTTGCAGGGCATATTTTTAATGAGGATTATACAGTACGAGGTTATGTGACTAATAATCCTGAAGATCTTGAGATTCTGAGAAAGTCAAAGTACTTGCAGAGTGATATGAGCGGGGTTTATGCAACGGTCAAGAAGCTTCTTAAGAATGGAGAGAAAGTCTTATTTAGTGGTTGCCCATGTCAAATCGGTGCAATGAAAACATACCTTCAGAAAGATTATGAGGGCTTACTTACAATAGATTTCACTTGCATGGGTATAGATTCTCCATGGGCATTTAAAAAGTATATCGAGTCTATGGAGCGTATTTATGGTTCTAAGTTATTGTACTTCAAGTCAAAAAGCAAAGAGACGGGATGGCGAGACCTTACTAACAAAATGATATTCGCAAATGGAAGAACATATTATGGCATCCGTGGCATTGACCCAAATCTTAGGGCAACATTCTTGGATATACTCATGCGACCTTCCTGTTTTGAGTGCAAATTTAAAGGCGTTCCAAGAATAGCAGATATTACAATAGGAGACTACTGGCATAGAAGAACCTTATCAGAAATTGATATTGATGATAACAGTGGAACCTCATATTATATGGCCAATAGTGCTAAAGGATTAGACTTTATAGAAAATATAAAGGATAGATTTCGTTATGAGAAGAAGGATGTAGAGGTGCTGTTTAAGGGAAACCCTTATATGTTCAAGTCTTTACCTGAACCTAAAATAATAAATCGTTCAGATTTCTATACGGCATTAAAAGACAACGATTTTAAGCAAACTGTTGATGCTTTATATGCGAAGGTGCAAAGACAATCAAAGGTAAAGTTGACGATACTTAATATACTCAGAGCTTTCAAGAGGTATCATTTAAATCCCCTTAGATGCTTGCGTTTCTTGTATTATAATGTGATAAGTTCTAAAATAAAGGTAGACCTGTCAACTTCATTGTTCCTTATATGGGACAGTATTAAACTAGATATTTCCAAAGGGGCTTCTATTGAAGTGAAGGGTATCTGTACTTTAGGTAAGCCAAAGGGATGCGAAGGAGTGATTTCCCTTGGTCAAAATTCATTATTTAGGATCGATACAATAGAAACAGAGGGTGCTGTAATAAATATAAAACTTGAAGAGGGGGCCAATGTATCTATTGGATATCGGACTACCCTTGGTGATGGATGTGAAATATCCGCTATAAAATCTGTAGAGATAGGAGACTTCTCATATTTGGGAAGAAATAGCAAAATCACAGATAATAATGATCTGACTATCCGGTCTAAAGAAAAGAGTATTGTGGCAGAGAAGACACGAATAGGTGTACATTGTCTAATCGGTGACAATTCATTAATAACAAAAGGCGTAGAAATGGGCGATGAAGTTATTGTAGAGCCAAACTCAAAAGTTGTAGGTACGATTGAGCCTCGAGTTATTATCTCCGGTGTTCCTGCTAGTGTGACTGATAAAAATGTTTTATGGAAAAAATAAATTATTAATATTATGACAAAAGAAGAATTATTGAAGCTGTTTAACAGCGTATTGAATGAAGATGGTAATCATGAAGTGACTGCCGAAACCGATTTTAAAGAGAGTGATAATTGGTCTTCTTTGACAGCATTCACTATTGTTGCCGAACTTGAAGAGAAATACGGAATACAGTTAAGAGGTATTGAAATAAGGCGTTGTACAACAGTCGGCGACCTTCTTGAACTAATCAATTCAAAAGGTTAATTAACATGATATTAGAGAGTTTTCTTAGCTCTTTCCAGAAACACTCACATAAGAATGCATTCTGTATAGATGAAAAATTTTATACGTATGCGCAGTTTTTGGAAAGAATCAATGGCATCAGAGAAACAGTACACAACATTGTTCCTTTAGAATGTCAAAATGTTGGAATAGTTGTTCGCGATAGCATTGACGCTTATGCATCGATATTTGCTCTTTGGTTTGAAGGAAGGACTTATGTCCCTTTGCTGCCAGGAGCACCAGTAGAGCGCAATCGTCAAGTTGTGGAAGAGTCAGGGATAGAGTATCTCCTTGATTCTGGTACTTTGGGTCAAGAAATAGGCGTAAAAATAATATCAACAAAAGAAATATCATCATTAGAAACTGTTAAGCCTATTTGTGATTATGATGCTTCCAGAAATGCTTACATCCTTTTTACATCTGGCAGTACAGGGAAACCAAAGGGCGTTCAAATAACGCTTGGAAATGTTTCAAGCTTCATCGAAGCCATGTGGGCTGCGGGCAGTGGCCTTACAGAGAATGACCGATCACTACAGATGTTTGAGTTAACCTTCGATTTCTCTGTTGCCGCTTATACTATTCCTTTGTATGGTGGTGCTTGTATATATACTATACCTAATGGGGAAATAAAGTATCTCTATATTATGGATTTGATGGAATATCACAAACTTACCGCTCTTTGGTTTGTGCCGTCTGTTATTATTTTGCTTCGCTCACGATTCTCTCAGATACTTTCCGAAAACGTGCGCATTTGCTCCTTCTGTGGAGAGGCTCTTCCTATAGATGTTGTTAATGAATGGCGGAAATGTATCCCTAATGCAATCATACGCAATTTCTATGGACCAACAGAGGATACGGTATTCTGCACATACTACGATGTGGATGATGAACATCAAAAGAATCACAATGGGGCTGTAGCTATTGGTAAATCTATGGTAAGTGGCGATTTTATTGTCGTTGACGAGGATAATAACGTTGTCGCACCAAATGTCAGTGGCGAGCTTTGTCTTTCAGGAAGTCAACTTTCTCCTGGCTATTGGAGAGATGATATGAAAAATGCTCAGGCTTTCTTCCAGTATAATAACAAACGGTATTATAGAACTGGAGATTTGTGCTTTGTTGACGAAGACGGTGACTTGCAGTATGTGGGTAGGATTGATTTCCAGACAAAGATTAATGGTTTCAGAGTTGAATTGTCCGAGATTGAACACTATGCTTCAGAGAGTTTAGATAATGAGAATATTTGTATTTGCGTTGCATACCAGAATGCGATTGGAGCCACAGAACTTGGTCTTGCTATTCAGGGAAGCGAAGCTATAGACACAGAATTCGTATTAGACTACATTCGAAAGCACCTGCCTCCATATGAAGTGCCTGGATGTGTTCGTATTCTTCATAGCCTTCCGTTAAATGCAAATGGTAAAATCAATCGTAAAGAAATCGTTAAATTGTTTGAGGATGCGAATAATTAAAAAGATTTATCATGGAATGCAAACCTTGTGTAAGTTTATTCCGTGGATTTTTATGACACTGCGTTTTAATTTTCACTACCTTCCTTTTCGACAGGCTATTAAATTGCCGATTCTTCTAAGGAAACCTCATTTTATAAAATTACGTGGTAAGGTAGTCATTGAGAGCCCAAAAGTTAGATTTGGAATGATTATTATGGGTAAGCTGGTTAATACCTGCAATCCTGATTCAGGGACTATATTTGATATAGATGGAACGTTGGTCTTTAAAGGAGATGCTATATTTGCAAATAACTCTGCTATAATGATTCAAGATAACGGAATAATAACACTCGGTAATCATATGGATTGTGCAGGGCAAATAAAATGTGCTAAAAGTGTTGAGTTTGGAGATAACTGTGTTTTGGCTTATAATAGTATGGTGATGGATTCTGATTGGCATGCCCTTACTGATGTGGTGACAGGTAAACTTGTTAAGAAAACAGCTCCTGTTAAAATAGGGAATAACAATTTTATAAGTTTCAACTGCCTTGTGACAAAAGGAACCATAACCCCCGATTTTTGTACATTTACATACAACTCGCATCTCTGCAAAAAATATGACGTAGAACCATATTCCTTGTTGGGTGGGAATCCATGTAAACTTCTAGATGAAGGATATTATTACGATCGACTAAATAACTAAATACTTTACTCTTTTGAGATAAACGCTATGCAGGTAAAAGTGAACCAAGCTGAGAAACGTTCTTGGTTAGAAGTAGATTTAAATCAAATTGTATCTAATCTTAGGATTTATCAGCAGGCTCTTCCGAGTGATGTGAGTATAATGGCTGTTATCAAGGCTGATGCATATGGTCATGGTGATGCCCGTGTTGCAAAAGCACTTATTGATAATGGTGTAGATATGTTTGCAGTATCAAATATTGATGAAGCAGTTGGATTAAGAAAAGCGGGTATTCGAGGTTTAATTTTGATATTGGGTTACACCTCTCCAATATACGCGGAGGAACTTTACAAATATGATCTCACTCAGGCCATTGTTTCAGAGGAGTATGCTTTAGCATTATCAGAACGAGGATATAGGGTGAAGTGTCAATTTGCAGTAGATACAGGAATGAATCGTATTGGATTGCGTTCCGCTGATGCTGCTAAGATAGAAACTACGATCAAGCGTTATTGTAATGTTTTTGAAGTTAATGGTATTTTTACTCACTTATGTGTCGCGGATAGCGATAATGTAAATGATATAGATTTCACATGGGAGCAACTTAGACGGTTTAAAATGGTCGCTGATGCAGTTTCTAATTTGAATTTACCCTATGTACATTGTCTGAATACTGCAGGTGGTCTCCGCTATTCTAAAAACAAAAAATACGCCAGTATTTGTAAAATTGCACGTTTGGGGATAGGCCTATATGGTCTTAAACCAGATGAGAATATCTCATTTCCTAATGGAATCAAACCTGCAATAACATGGAAATCAGTTATATCTATGGTTAAAAAAGTTGACGTAGGTGAGAGCATTAGTTATGGAAGGACATTCATTACGAAGAGACCTTCAATAATAGCGACAGTAACAACTGGTTATGCTGATGGTTACAATCGATTGTTGTCTAATTCTGGTTTTGTTATGATTAATGGGAAAAAAGCACCAATAGTAGGGCGTATATGTATGGATCAGACACTTATAGATGTAACAGAAATATCCGATGTCAAAATGGGTGACGTCGTTGTTCTTATGGGCAATTGTGACGGTATACACTATGACGCTAATGATATGGCCGCAGATCTACAAACAATAGGTTATGAGGTTATATGTGACATTTCTAAGCGAGTTCAACGTTTTTACTTATAAGTAAATTTCTAAAGACAATGGAATATATTGAATTATCAAATAATAATAGAATCCCTAAAATGGGATTGGGAACGGATAGTGTGCTTTTTGTTCGCAAGTTGCACACGGGTAAAAGCAAGTTAATGAGACGAGCCTGGTCTTTTTACTATAGGAGGATTATGCTTAAGGTATGGAATAGACAACTCTCGAATAGCATAATTAAGGCTTTTAAGATGGGATATCGATTAGTTGATACATCTGCAGCATATTTAAATGAAGAGGCAATAGGTAGAGCTATCAAGAAAAGTGGTATTCCGCGGGATGAAATATTCATACAAACCAGAATAACAAACAAACAACAATATAGCCATTCAGTAAGAGAAAGTTTCTTTGCATCTTTAAAAAAACTTGGTGTTGATTATGTGGATATGTATATGATTCACTGGCCCGTCACAGGTGTTTTTTTGGATACTTGGCGTGAGATGGAAAAACTATACAAAGAGGGCTATATAAAAAATTTAGGAGTTGCTAATTGTCATCAGCATCACATTGAGGATATATTAAGGATATGTGAAGTGCGCCCCGTACTCAATCAGGTTGAGGTTCATCCTTTGTTTACTCAGAAGCCTCTTATTGATTATTGTAAGTCAGAAGGGATACAAGTGGAGGCTTATTCTCCTATAGCCCAAAATAATGATCGGCTCCGAAATAGCAAAAAATTAAAAAATATAGCATCAAATCACGGTAAATCTTTGCAGCAGGTGGTTTTGCGATGGCATATCCAAAATGGAGTTATTCCCGTTCCGCGATCAACAAATATAAAAAGGCTTGCTTCTAACATTGACGTATTTGACTTTTCTTTAACGGGGGAAGAAATGAAGATTATTGATGCTATTAATATTAATTCACGACTCAGATATGACCCTGATAATTGCGATTTTACAGAACTATAATTTTAGGATATACTTAAATGAGCGATAATAAGCGCATAGCAAAGAATACCATCTACCTCTATTTCAGAATGATTCTTACAATGCTGATTGCATTGTACACTTCTAGAGTTATTCTGGAAAAACTTGGCGTAGATGACTTTGGAATCTATAATGCCGTAGGTGGTATTGTTGGTTTCTTGAGTTTTCTGAATAGTGCTCTTGCTACAGGTAGTTCCCGTTTTCTGACATTTGAACTCGGTACAGGTAATACAGAAAAACTTAAGCGAACTTTCTCTTCACTTCTTACCGCCCACCTTATACTTGCTGGTATTATAGTTGTTTTAGCAGAAACCGCGGGATTATGGTTTCTTTATCATAAAATGGTTATCCCTCCTGAACGAATGAATGCAGCGGTTTATGCGTTTCATATTTCTATATTAACAGCCGTTTTAACAATTACACAGGTTCCGTATAATGCTTCTATTATTTCTCATGAGAGAATGAATGTCTATGCTTATGCTAGTATTTTTGAGGTTGTTGCGAGGTTAGGCGTTTGTAATCTTCTTGATATAGGGGGTATTGACAAACTTGTTTTATATTCAACGCTTCTTTTTATTGTTCAGTTAATACTGATTCTTTTTTATAGGGTATACTGTCGACGTAAGTTTGATGAAACTAAATTCTCATTAATTTGGGACAAAAGTATACTTAAACCAATTTTGGCTTTTTCTGGGTGGAGCCTTTTTGCTGATGGTACTACGGCTTTATCTAAGCAAGGCGTTCTCATTCTGCTTAATATGTTTTTTGCTCCAGCTGTTGTTTCTGCGAGAGCAATATCTTTGCAAGTTAATAGTGCAGCGAACCAACTAGTCAACAATTTTAGAACTGCGGTGAACCCCCAGATTGTTAAATTATATGCAGCAAGAGATTTTGATGAGTCAAAAAAACTTTTGTTGTTTTCTACCAATGCATCTTATTATCTAATGCTGATGATAAGTTTGCCACTTATTTTTCTGGCAGATCCGATACTTCATTTCTGGTTAGGCAGTAATGTCCCGGAATATACAACTGTTTTCTTGCAGATTGTGATTGCACAAAGTCTTTTCCAAGTTTTTGACCGTTCATTTTATGTGCCTTTATATGCGAAGGGTCAATTAAAAGAGAATGCCATTCTCACCCCATTATTTGATTTTTTGCCTTTCCCCGTGGTATATGTACTGTTCAAACTTGGTTATTCCCCAGTATCATTGTCTTGGGCCTATTTGATTTCAAGCATGATAATTGGATTGATAATTAAGCCATCATTAATTGTAAAGTATGTAGGCTATACATGGGGTGAGATCTTTTCTGTTTTCATTCCTTGCATACGCGTCACGATTATAGCTGTTATTTTTGCTGTTATTTATCATATTCTAATTCCTAAAACATCTGTGTGGCTATATTTGATAGAAGTAGTGTTAATGATGTTATTTTCGATTATTGTTTCATACTTCTTCGGCCTAAATAAAGCGATGCGCAGAAAAATAGAAGTGTATATTAAAGAAAAGTTACATTGTATTAAAAAGAATGAATAAACATATTGATTACTTTGATGTGCTTCGAGGTGTGGCTATTATATTTGTCATTATATGCCATTCATACTCTGGAAACCCTATAGCTGGCAGTTTTAAGGAAGAGTTCTATCTTGTCATAAGACAAGTAGTTACATGCGCCGTTCCGATTTTTCTTGCAGAATCAGGTTTCTTTCTGTCTAATAAAGTCTTAGAGAGCAAGTCAGAGTATTTTAAATTCTGGATAAATCATTCTTTCAGAATATGGTTACCTATGGTCATTTGGTCAATCCCTTTGTTCTTTATTATAGAGCATCATAATCCAATCCTTTCATTTGTTTACCTTCTATTGGGAGGTTACAGTATATACTATTTTATTACACTGATTATTCAATATTATGCATTGCAACCTATATTGAGAAGGAATAATAGGGGGGGGGTATTTTTGTGCATAATAATAACAGCAATATTCTTAGCGGCCGACAATTATTACACTTCAATACAAGGTCATCAGGTATCCATTTTATTTGAGTGCGCTCCTTTTGTCATGTGGCTTGCTTATCCGGCTATAGGTTATTATATAGGTAAACCCGTTGGCGGAATTAAAAAGATAATATATTGATGTTTAAAAAGTTGTGCATATTATTGATTTATAGTATATTAGAGATGGTCAAACCTTTAATATATCATCAATATATGCACAATTTATATACAATATTCAGTAAAATTCTTAAGATTTGCAAGCAATTTGGCGATAACCTCATAAATGAGAAGGGAAATATTCCTCGTCCAGGTGTTGTTCCCAAGTTTTCAGATATAGAAGTTATAGCTTTGAACCTTACATCCGAAGCCATGGGTATAGATAGTGAAAGTAATCTTTTCATTAGACTTTCTGAGTATAAGGATAAAATGCCCAATCTGATTTCAAGACGCCAGTATAATGACAGGCGTAAAACTACATCAACCTTATGCGACACTATCCGTAAAAGAATAGCTGAGAAGATAGATGGTGGTGAAGAATATTTCTGTATTGATTCAAAACCTATAGAGGTATGCCGGGTAGCTAGAGGGAAACGTTGTAAAATGGGCAGAAACGATTATAGTAAAGCTCCATCATTCGGATATTGTGCATCTCAGAAGAATTATTACTATGGATATAAATTACACGCTATTTGCGGTTTAAGTGGAGTTATCCATTCCTTTGACCTGACAAAAGCAAGTGTTCACGATATCAATTATCTTAAAAATATCAAATATGAATATCATGACTGCAGCATTCTCGGAGATAGAGGATATATTAGTAAGAATGTGCAACTGGATTTGTTTGAGACTGCAAATATAAGACTTGAAGTTCCATATAGACTGAACCAAAAGGACTGGAGTCCTACATTCATCCCATTTGCTAAAGCCAGGAAAAGAATCGAAACGGATTTCTCACAACTATGCGATCAGTTCATGATAGTGAGAAATTATGCTAAAGATACAGTAGGATTGTTTACCAGAATACTAGGGAAAATAAGTGCATTTACAATCCTTCAATATATAAACCACATTAACAACAAACCTATTGGCAGACTTAAATATGCGCTTATTTAATTCCGCCAACGGGTATAGGTAAGAATAAAAGGGATTATAAAGTTTACCCCTGGATAATATTGATGCTTATAGGGCTAATAGCATGTGTTTTTGAAACAAAATGGCTTTATGGCTTTCACCAGAATGGGATAGGAGCCACTAAATTATCAGCTTTGGTATTCTCGTTTAGTGTTATTATGGTGTCGTTTAGTGAAAAAACACAACGTTTATTGGAATCAGATAAGTTCTGGTATAAAAGTCTAGTATATGTTGGTGAATTGAGTTTTGGTATTTACCTTATTCATAAATATTTTCTTGACTTTTTAATAAAACCTATCGTGGAGGATACATTATTAAGAGCTTGCTTGACTTTGCTTTCTTCGATAGTCGTGATTACAATAGCAAAGAGAATCCTTCCTTTGAATTTGTCTCGAATTATAGGCTTTAAATAGAAGAATAATATGAAAATAGGAATTATTACACACTGGAAAGATAATGACAACTATGGAGCAGCTTTACAATCATATGCGCTTCAACGTTATCTTCGTAATTTAGGACATGATGCCTTTGTAATTAGATTTATCCCCAAAGTAGAACATCATTCTTTACCACAAAGAATCATCAACTTTATTAAGAAACCATCGCTTTTGAAATCATATATTAAGCTAAAAGTCAAACCTGCTAGTGTTAACGAATGGGACAAACTCAGAGATTTTAAAAGTTTCAGAGAGAAGTATATTGCTTATTCTCCTGTTATATACCATGGCTTAGATGAGCTTAAATCAAACGCACCTGAAGCAGATATGTATATAACAGGTAGCGATCAGGTTTGGCATGGCTCATTGAATCAAAGAGAAAATAGGGCTTTCTTTTTAGATTTTGGTGGCGAGAATACGAAACGGATATCATATGCAGCTTCTTTTGGCCGCAATTATTTCCCTTGTGAAAACGAGTTGTTGTTCAAGAATCTACTTCAACGGTTTTCAGGAGTATCTATGCGAGAGGAAAGTGGTGTACGACTATTAAAGGAAAGGGGTATTAGTGCTGTTCGCAGTTTGGATAGCACATTACTACTAGAAGGGGAACAGTACAATGACATAATGGATGAAAGAAGATATAAAGAAAAGTTTGTCTTCTTTTATACCGTAAATGTTGGGTCACCTGATGAATTATATTGGGATCAGATAAAAAGGTATTTCAATCAAAAAGGATTATTGTGCGTAGTTACTACAGGTTCAGGTTATAAGCAAGCATCAGAGATGTTTGATGGTGCTATATATGATTATGCCACGGTACCTGGTTGGCTTTCAAATATTTATAACTCTGAGGTTGTTGTGACGGCATCTTTTCATGGTATTGCATTCTCTTTAAAGTTGAAGAAGAATTTTATATATATGCCGCTAAAAGGTAGACATAGTGCTGGAAACGACAGAATAATTGATTTGATAAAGTCAGTCGGACTTTTAGATAGAATGGCGAATAACTGGGATGACGTTGTGAAATTAATAGAAACAAAGATTGATTATTCGCAATTGGAAAAAGAAATGTACGATAGCATTTTATTGCAGAGTAAAAACTTCTTGACAGAAAATATAAAGAATTTAATTGAGTGAAAATGAAATTGGCAATATTGACAGCTGGTAGTTCTACACATACCAAAGGATTAATGAATTTTGTCTGTGAGGAAGCAAGACAGATGTATAAGAGGCAAAACAAGGATTTTTCTTGTGATGTCTTTATGATAAGGGAAAAACGGACTAAAGGACTTGAAAATTTAATTTGCCTATTAAGGAAAGGAAAAAAAACAATTCCTGCTCCTGATGAAGGTAAACCAAGTTTTGAGATGGATGGTGTTACATTTCATAATATTTGGATAAAAGAAGGTATTATTAGTTTTCTGGTTCGTTCGCAAATGTATCATAAACCTATCTCTCGAAATAATTGCAACAAAGTAATCGAAACATTAAAGGGTTATGATTATATAATAGCCCATAACACCATAAGTCAGTATTCTTGCTATAAGTTAAAGGAGTTTTTGGGAATACCATTTGGTGCCTTTTGGCATGGTTCAGAACTGACCACATCAACATTTTTAAATAGGAATACCTATAAGATAACGAAGGAAATTCTAGAAAATGCTAATGATAATTTTTTTGTTAGTAAATCTTTGCAAAATATTGCTAGTTCAATAACTAGTCCCACTAATCCTCAAGTTATTTATACTGGCCCATCTGAAGGATTCTATAAATATTCAGAAAAAAGGAAAAATGAGTTAAGAAAGCAATTTGGTGTACTTGAAGATGATATCGTGGTTGCTTATGCTGGGAATCTTGTTCCTATAAAGAATGTACTGGTTTTGCCTGCGATTTTTAAAAAAATTAAAGAAGAATGTCGTGAAAAGAATTTTAAGTTTTGGATAATAGGCAATGGTGAGTTGGAAAACGAACTTAGGCTGCTACTTGAGCAATCAAATATTGATTTTGTTATGCATGGTAAGGTGCTGCCTAGTAGGATGCCCGACTATATGAATTGTATAGATATACTGCTTTTAATAAGTAAAAAGGAGGGTTTAGGATTAGTATGCTTGGAAGCAATGAAGTGCGGTGCTAATGTTTTTGGATCGAAAGTAGGAGGAATTCCAGAAGTCGTAGGTGAAGACCATTGCGCTCCATTGGATGATTTTTTTGTCCCTAATCTTTCAAAGCTAATTATTAATTCTATTCGTAATAATGAGGAAAAGGGCTATTCAGAAGATGTTTTTTCGTGGAAATCAGCTATAGACACTATACTTGCAAAAATTAATGTATGAAAAAAATTATTATTTTGTTTGTAGCTGCAGCCATCTTTTATGACCTCTTTTCTCCACTTAGGCTATTATTTGATGGCGGAAAGGCATTAATGATGCTATTTCCCACATTGTTGATAATCTTCTACGACAGATTATACCTAAAGAAATCATTTTTACCAGTACTTATTTTTATTTTTACTGGTGTCTTGTTGAATTTATTTGGAAGCGAGTATGCCTATTTTGGAATTCCGACGTTATTGGGTATGTTGTTTGCGTGTGGATGTTTTGAACACTACATTGTGACTCGAGATTCGCAATATGCTAAGACCATACTTTTTGTTACCTATGGAGTTTTGATGTTTACAATACTAGTGTCAATACCTTTATTTATGACGGTACCCCATCTGTCACGTATGTTACTTGATGCCGAAGAGCATGGTGTTACAGACCCTATAATGTTTTGGACAGTTAGTTTTCCAACCATCCATGATCTTCCAGTTTATTCTATCCCTATTTTTTATTTATTAAGGACTTCAAAAAAGAAATTTGTTCGATTATTTTCACTATTTGTGATTTTGTCAATTTTCGTACTTATGATATTTGCGGATGCGACAATGTCACTAATACTAACTGTGGTAATGTATGGTATTCTATTAATTTACAATCCCAAACGTTCTTATAGGGACAATTTGGTTTTATTTATCTTGATAGGATTATTCATGTTAGTGTTACTCAATAAAACGGTTTTAATTGGCATTCTCCAATTTATTCAGCCTTATTTTGAAGATAGTACAACTTTTGAAAAAATAGATGATATAATATATTCGCTTTCAGGCCATGGTACAACAGGCGATGTCGAAGCACGTAGTAATTTGTTAAAGCGCTCCTTAGATAGTTTCATTTCCAATCCTTTCCTGCCTGAATTGAAAAACGATAATATAGGTAAGCATAACTTTCTTATAGATATTGTTGTAGCGATGGGTCTGTTCCTGTCAGTTACATTCATTTTGTTTATTACAAATAGGTTAAAACGCCCACTACGTTTTATTAACAAGGAGACTAAGCCTTATTATTATTTGTGTATATTGGTTCTTTTGGCAATGGGATTCACAAAGAATTTCTTTTTGCTATTTCCTACATGTTGTATAGCCCCGATGTTCTTTATTATGAGTAATTGGAAAACAGATTGAAATGTAATACAAAAATGATATGTTAATAAAAGTATTTTTTAGAAAGGCAAAGAACGCCCCCAAAGTCATTGGGCAACGGATTGTTTATGGATTTCGTTGGTGGTTGAGTAAACAGGCTAAACATTCTGTATTATGCTGGATGTTTCCAAGCTTGAGACCTGTAATATGGCGTTGGTGTGGTGCTAAGGTCGGTAAGAATGTGTGTATAGGTTGGGAAGTGTTTCTTGATGTCATGTATGCAAAATATCTGACCGTTGAAGATGATGTATGGTTGATTAATAGATGCTATATTTTATGCCATCGAAGAGTGATGGATGATTATCATGTCGGAGATAGATATAAAGAGTGTCCTCAGAAACCTAGGCCAGTAGTGATTAAAAAAGGTGCTTCTATATCTGTGAACGCCACTATAATGCCAGGCGTAACTATTGGTGAAGGAGCAATAGTAGGAGCAGGAGCACTTGTGACTAAAGATGTGCCAGCTTGGACGATAGTGGCAGGTGTACCAGCGAAAGTTATCAAGGTGCTTGAACCGAGAGAAACAATAAAAGATGAAAAGGGTAATCATTAATGCTGATGACTTCGGAATAAACGGAATTGTGACTTCCGAAATAGAACGCCATATATTAGCAGGGCAAGTAAGTTCGACAACAGTTATGGCCAATGGCACCTGCTTGGATGAGGTGAAGCGTTTTGCGGCAGAACATCCGGAAGTGTCTTATGGCGTTCATCTCTGCTTGACTGAGTTTGATTCTTTAACAAAGAGTGTAGAACTATGCCTGGCTGGCTTGACAGACGAAAAAGGAACCTTTATTAAAAAAGCCATTTTCTCTTCTAATATTGTGTTTGATAACACTCTTTTAAAAGCTATAAAAGATGAGTTGAATGCGCAAATTGATGTTGTGGAATCATTAGGATTTGCTATATCTCATGCAGATAGTCACCACCATGCACATACCATTTATAGAATAAAAGATATTATCTCAGATATTCTTCTCGAAAGAGGTATTAGTAAGGTGCGTGTTGGGAGTGACTTTAGAACTTTGCGAATGAGAGCACATCTTTTATTATGGATGCAACGCAACAAGTTGAATAAGTATTATCGAAATTCATTTAAAACTACAGATGCTTTTTATAGCTATGATGAGTTTTTGAATGCCGGTTTTCCCATTAAAGATGGGGAAACGATAGAGCTGATGTGTCATCCAGGACATCCTGGGGCGCAATATCGTAATGAAATTGCTTTAATTGAGAATAATCCTTTACCCAAGGATATAGTATTATTGTCATATAATCAACTGTGATATATTATAAAACGATTGAATTATAAAATTTAGAAACTAATATGATTAACGTTGGAATTATCGGATGTGGCTTCGTAGGTGGAGCCCTCAAAGATTGGTTGGAACACAACAACCCTGAGTGCAAACTTTTCATCAGCGACCCTCCAAAGGGTTACAATGATGATTTGAGTAACATCGACATTGCATTTCTGCAAATCCATGTGCCTACCGAGGACGATGGTACACAGGATCTGACATTGATGAAGGAGCTGATTACCAAGCTTCCTGACGTTCCAGTATTTGTTCGTACTACCATTCTTCCTGGCACCAGTGACCGTCTTTCTAAGGAGACTGGCCACAAGGTACACTACATGCCGGAATTCCTAACAGAGCGTACCCATATTGAGGATTTCAAGAAGCAGACAATGGTATTCACTGGTGCTCACGAATTGCTTACCAAGATATTTGTTGGTAAGAAGTTTACTGTTATGACACCTCTTGAGGCAGAGCTGACGAAGTATATGCACAATGTGTTCGGTGCCTATAAGGTAACATACTTCAACGCTTGTCGTGAGTACTGCGAGCAGATGGGTGCAGATTGGCGCAAAGTACATACTGGAGTGCTATTGTCTGGCTATATTAATGATACTCACACGTATGTCCCAGGTCCTGATGGTAAGTTTGGTTATGGTGGCAAGTGCTTCCCCAAGGATGTTAATGCCTTCGCCAAGATGACGGAAGGTACTCCACTTGGAACGCTCTTGGAACATCTCCATGAACTGAATGTTCATTTCCGTGGAGTAGAAGAACACATTTAAAAAAGAGAAAGGAATTAAAAATGAAAGGTATCGTTCTCGCCGGAGGCTCTGGCACAAGACTATATCCCATCACTAAAGGGGTAAGTAAACAGCTTTTGCCTATCTATGATAAACCAATGGTTTATTATCCAATCAGTGCGTTGATGCTGGCTGGAATTCGTGACATCCTTATCATTAGCACACCTTATGACCTTCCTGGATTCAAACGCCTTTTGGGTGATGGTTCTGATTATGGTGTGAACTTCCAATATGCAGAACAGCCTTCCCCTGATGGCCTTGCACAAGCTTTCATCATTGGTGAGAAATTTATTGGCAATGACAGTGCTTGTCTTGTACTCGGTGATAATATCTTCTATGGCTCTGGTTTCACAGGCCTGCTTCGTAAGGCTGTGGAAGATGCAGAAAAGAATGCTAAAGCTACTGTCTTTGGTTATTGGGTATCAGACCCAGAACGTTATGGAGTTGCTGAATTTGATAAGCAAGGAAATTGCTTGAGTATTGAAGAAAAACCCAAAGAACCTAAGAGCAATTATGCTGTTGTTGGTTTGTATTTCTATCCCAATAAGGTGGTAGATGTTGCTAAACATATCAAGCCCTCTGCTCGTGGCGAGCTTGAGATCACTACTGTCAACCAGGAGTTCTTGAAAGATGGCGAGCTGAAAGTACAGGTCTTTGGCCGTGGCTTCGCTTGGCTGGATACGGGTACCCACGACAGTCTTGCAGAGGCGTCAACATTTGTGGAAGTAATTGAAAAGAGACAAGGCTTGAAAGTGGCATGCTTGGAAGGTATAGCCTACCGCAATGGTTGGATTAGTGAGGAGCGTATGCGAGAGATTGCAAAGCCAATGCTCAAGAATCAATATGGGCAATATCTTCTAAAGGTTATTGACGAGATGAAGGAAGAAATTAATTCAAGAACATTAACCCAAAATTAATGATAAACGTAATAAAGACAAATATAGAAGGCGTTCTCATCGTTGAACCTAAGGTGTTTGGTGATGCCAGAGGCTATTTCTTAGAAAGTTTTAACGCAAAAGAATTCGCTGAAAAGACAGGGTTGAATATTAACTTTGTACAGGACAATGAGAGCATGAGCACTTATGGTGTCATGCGAGGTCTTCATTTTCAAAGACCTCCTTACACTCAAAGTAAGCTTGTGCGTTGCGTAAAAGGTGCAGTACTAGATGTGGCAGTGGATATCCGCAAGGGTAGTCCAACCTACGGTAAACATGTTGCAGTAGAACTCACTGAAGATAATCATCGCCAGTTCTTTGTTCCTAGAGGCTTCGCCCACGGATTCGCAGTGTTGAGTGAAATAGCAGTATTCCAGTATAAGTGCGATGAATTCTACCATCCAGAAGCGGATGGTGGTATCAGTATTTTGGATGATAGTCTTGTCATTGACTGGAAGATACCCACAGACAAAGCTTTATTGTCTGATAAGGATACAAAGCATGCCCTTTTAAAGGACTTTGATAGCCCTTTTGATATTAATGTAAATCTGTATTGATATGGTGATATTAGTTACAGGAGCCAATGGCCAGCTTGGCAATGAAATGCGAATCATCTCAAAAGGTTCATCCGATAAGTATATCTTCACGGATGTTAACCAAGTAGAAGGCGTAGCAACAACCTATTTAGATATCACTGATATGGATGCTATTCGCAAGTTTGTCGCAGAGAACAACGTAAATGCTATTGTCAACTGTGCCGCATGGACGAATGTGGATGGTGCTGAAGATCCGGAGAAGTATGTGTTGGTAGAGAAATTGAATGCAACTGCACCAGAGAACCTTGCAATCGCTATGAAGGAGGTTGATGGATGGCTAGTGCAAATCTCAACGGATTATGTCTTTGGCAAAGAGCCCTACAATACACCTTGTAAAGAAGACCAGAAAGGCACACCTACTGGCGTTTATGGTGCAACAAAGCTTCTCGGAGAGCAGAAAATCATTGCCACAGGGTGTAAATATATGATTTTGCGGACAGCATGGCTTTATTCGGAGTTCGGTAAGAACTTCGTGAAGACAATGCTGAACCTAACAGCTACTAAACCCCAGTTGAAAGTCGTTTTTGACCAAACGGGAACACCCACTTATGCATGGGATCTTGCAACAGCCATTGTTGCTGCATTAAAGAATCCTGTAGAGGGCATTTATCATTATAGCAATGAGGGTGTGTGCAGTTGGTTCGACTTTACAAAGATGATTGCTGAATATGCAGGTAATACCAGCTGTGATATTCAACCTTGCCATTCTGATGAATTCCCATCTCCAGTAAAGCGTCCTGCTTATTCTGTTCTGGATAAGACTAAGATTAAAGAAAAGTTTGGTATAATTATACCATATTGGACAGATTCTTTGAAACGTTGCATTACAAATTTAACAAAATAAATTCGTTTGTAATTAATATATAAAAGTAAATAGAACAATATGAAGAATAATGTGGTGACGGGTTTTGAGAAAGGACTGGTAAGCATTATTATACCTACGCATAACCGAGCTGACCTGATTTGTGAAACTTTGGAGTCTATTCGTAAACAAAGCTACAAAAAAATAGAAGTTATTGTTATTGATGATCATTCCAAAGATGGAACTTTGGAAGCAGTCAAAGCATATATTAAGGAAAACGAATTGGATAACATTCAAGTGTTTACCAATCGTGGGAAGGGGGCGTGTGCAGCTCGCAACATGGGTATTGATAACTCTAATGGGGATTACATACAGTTTTTTGATGATGACGACTTGATGTTTGAAGAGCATATAGAAAAGAAAGTACGTGCAATCATAGAACATGGATGTGATTACTCTACATGCGATTATTCTTTCTTCGATAATGAGACAGGCGGTTGTCTTGGGCACAAAGTTATATCAAACATCGGTGATAATTGTGCTTCTCGTTTGTTGACACTTTCATTTCCAACTCCTTGTTTTTTGTGCAAGAGAGACGTAATATTGTCTGTTGGCTATTGGAATGAAGATGTCAAGAAACTTCAAGATATGGCTTATTTTCATCGCCTTTATTTGTATGACAAGAAGGGCGTTCCTGTACCAGAGAAACTATTTAACGTTAGAATCCATGGAGGTAGCATGACTTCCAACAATGTTGCGTCTCCTGCAGGATACTATAATCAGATAAATGCCTTGATTTCTATTGAAAATGAATGGGAAAAGTGTACAAAACCAGAGAGGAAAACAATCTTAAAAACTATTCATTTTATGAAATTTACTGTTGGTAGGAATATGTACAAAAAGGGGTTCAAAACGCAAGGAATCTATATGTTGATTAAAACAGCGCTTGGTGATATACGTAAAAGTATCCAGATCGTCTTATTGTTTTTTAAGTATAAAACCGTACATATTACATTCGCCTTAGCAGCAGATTATAACAAAAAGTAGCGGAAATAATGAAAGTGCTTGTGTTAATGTCCACCTATAATGGTGATAGATACTTGCGAGAGCAAATAGATAGTATACTGCATCAAGAAGGTGTGGAAGTAAGTTTGTTGATTAGGGATGATGGTTCAAAAGATCAGACATCAGATATTTTGAAAGACTATCAATCGAGATATCCAACGATTTGTATAGAATTAGGGGAGAATAAGGGTTGCACGGAAAGTTTTCGATGGCTTCTAATTGCTGCTTACGATAAAATAGAAGCTTTTGATTATTTTGCTTTTTGTGACCAAGACGATGTTTGGCTACCAAATAAATTAGATGTAGCGTGTAGAAAACTAGCACGGGAGGGTTTGATGAAACCGTGTATGTATTGCTCTAATTTGCGAGTCGTTGATTCTCAATTACGAACAATAAATATGAAGTGGAAAACAGCTGAACCCTTCATAACAAAAGGACAATCCTTAGTATGCAGTATGGCTACGGGCTGTACCATGGTTTTTAACAAAACTGTGATAGAAACTTTTCATAAGTATCCACCTAAGAAGATGCATATTCATGATTTATGGATAATGCATATGTGTATGTTTCTGGGTAAGATTCATTATGATAGCGAATCTTACATCTTATATAGACAGCATGGGAATAATGTTATTGGGGCCAAGACAACATTGTCAGCGAGGTTAAGGAGTAAATGGAAGTCAATACATCATTTGTTTGACCAACATCAAAATGAACAAGAAGCCAAGGAATTGCTGTCCACATATGGAACACTGCTCTCTGAAGATGATTTAAAACTGATTAAAACAGTGGCTAACTATAAAGATTGTTTAAGGAATCGGTTTAAACTTCTGATGTGTTTGGGAAAAGAATGTAGCCAGGTTAATCGTAAGGAAGGTAATTTTTGGCTTAAAATGAGAATAATACTAGGTATAGTATGAAAAAAAAGGTGTCAGTATATTTGAAGGCAGGGAAACGGGCCGCAACCTCATATTATCGTTTTTATCAGTATTTTGATTCTATAGATGCTGATTTTAAATATAATTTAATGATCTCTGACAGCAAAAGTGAGTCTTTTTTTCCTATTGCAAGGCAGCCTAAGTGGAAACAGGTATATATTTTTTTCTATATTTATATACGTGTTTTAAAAAATTTAGCATATGATATAATTAGGAAGCCAAATTATATAGTTATATCTCGCTGTATAATCAATAAAATACTACCATACTCTTATATTGTTATTCTCAAATTATTAAAAAAAAATGGATGCCAAATAATCTGGGATTTTGATGATAATATCATAGGATTTGAAATGTCAAGAAAGACTTTTGATTGTTTAACAAAGTTATCTGATGTTATTGTGGTCGGCAGTCCTTTCTTGGCGGACTTGGTAAGCGAAGATTATAAAAAGAAAGTATTATTACTGTCAACTACTGATGGCGATATGCATCATCTTTTGACGAAAGATGTTAATGAAGTTCGAATAGCTGAAATAGAAACAGTTATAAAGGTTGTATGGGTCGGTACTTTTTCCACTTTGCATTATGTTGAGAGAATCTGTGAAGCCTTAGAAAAGGCAGGCTTGGAATTGGCTAAACAGAGGAAAGATCTTCAGCTTACAGTGGTTTGTGATAAAGAATTAGAATACAAACCACTCCATTTTAAATTAGTGAATATAAAATGGGAAAAGCAAATTGCGATAGCTCAGATGCTTCAGTCGCATATAGGTATTATGCCATTGGAAGATAATGAAAGCACAAGAGGTAAATGTGGATTTAAATTGATACAATACTTGTCAGTGGGGCTACCCATAATAGGTTCAACAATAGGTTTTAATAAGATGATTATCAAAGATTCTTTTGGCATTGGGGTTAAAGAGTTGGATATTGATTCTTGGGTTGAGGCTATAATACAGATTGTAAAAGAATCTAGCCAGTGGCGGTTATTTAGTGAAAATGCGTATAAAGAATGGGAAGATAAATACAATTATACAACAAATCTTAGTGTTTGGAGGCATATGTTGTTGAAATAAGTTTCGTACTATATCAGTTATTCATTTAATTATGAAAATAGTATTTGTTAATAACAATCTTTTTGGACTTACACAGTTTCGTATTGATGTAATAAACCATTTTATTGATAAAGGATATGAAGTTGTTGCAATAGTTCCTTCTACTGCTAAAGAGACAATAGATTTGGATAGAATTAGAGTTAGATTCATACCATTAAATAGAGCTTCAACGAACCCCTTTCATGATATAAAACTTCTTATACATTTAATGAAAATCTTTAGACAAGAACGCCCTGATTACGGTTTCTTTTTTACAATTAAACCTAATATATATGGTACGTTTGCAGCCAAATTGTGTGGATTCCCTTCCTCAATGATGATGGCTGGTCTAGGATATACTTTTACAAATAATCGTCTATCAAGTCGTATTGCTAGGTTTCTATATCGTATGGCACTAAAATATACAGATAAACTGTTGTTGTTAAATGAGGATAATTTGAAGACTGTATTAAGATTAAAGATATGCAACAAGGGAAAAATAATCTTGCTTAAGGGAGGGGAAGGCGTTAATTTGGTAAAATATCCATACTATGATAATAGTAGCAGAGTCATTAGGTTCCTCTTCATCGGTAGATTAATAAAAGAAAAAGGAATATATGATTTTATTGAAGCAGCAAAAGAAGTTAAAGGACTATATTCCTTTGCGGATTTTCAGATCGCAGGTATTATTGATAAAGAATATCCAGACAGTTTAAAAGAGCATGAATTAATAGCATTAGAAGAAACGGGTATAATTAGGTATCTAGGTAATATAGATATGACCGAGAAACTGAAAGAACCAGGAATAGTGATAACTATACCATCTTATTATTCAGAAGGTTTAAATCGATCATTGATGGAAGGTTGTGCTACAGGGAAACCTATTATTACAACAGAACAACCTGGTTGTAAAGAAACAGTTATTGATGGAATAAATGGTTATATTGTCCCAGCTCAGTGTCCCTCAAAACTTGCAGAAGCAATGATTCGTTATATTAATTTGACAGAAGAGGAGAAGATGAAAATGTCAAAAGAAAGTAGGCGGCTTGCGGAATCTTGTTTTGATGTCAATATGGTTATAGATGTATATAATAGTATTATTCACAATTAATTTTTTATAAGACGCAATTCCTTTTTTGTTATAAGTTAGTTGGGAAAGATAATATTCTTTTAATTTGTAGTTATGTTGTACCAAATAGCGCACATTTTAAGAAATAAACTTAGTTGGCTTTGGAATATCATAGAGTGGGCAAATGGAGTGATATTCTATATGAGGTATGGAAAAAAATTAAAGGCAATCTCATTTTCGACGATTCCTGATGGTTATGATATTGTACCCATCAAAAATATTTCAACATCTGATTTGGTTTCTTTTTTTGAACATCAACCTGAAGAGGCTTATACCTATTTCAGACCTCATGGATTTGACGCTAAGAGCATAAAGTTGCTGCAAAGGAATAAGGCATTTCTTGGCTATGTACTTTTCAATAGGGCGGATGGCGCTATTGCTGGTTACTGTTTCAATCGCTGTTTCTTCCAAGGTCAAGGCTTTCGTGGTAGGATGGTAGATATAGATTATCGGGGGAAAGGTTTAGGTACTGCCATGAATAAAATCCTGAATGAGGTGGGCTTTGGGATAGGACTTAGACTTTTTGAAACGGTATCAAGGGAAAATGTTGCTTCTTATCGTTCTGCGTTGTCAGCCAGCAATGTTCTTGTGGTAAAGGAAATGCCAGGTAATGAATTGTATTTAGAAATTTGCAAGTGAAGTAATTAAGTTAGCTTCCATATCCTTAATGAAAAAAACAAATTACAATGCTTTTCTAGCTTTAGCGAGAGCTGGTCTATGGGAAACAGATCTTAAATTATCGCCGTATGAAAAGGTGGATTTCAACGAAATATATAAACTGGCTGAAGAACAGTCAGTATTAGGCTTAGTAACAGCAGGGCTAGAGCACATTGTAGATGTAAAGGTACCTCAGGAAATACTATTAACCTATATCGGAAATGTGTTACAAATGGAAATACGTAACAAAGAAATGAATAAGTTTCTTGCGGTTATAGTGGAGAGACTGAGAAAAACAGGGGTATATACAGTACTAGTTAAGGGACAGGGAATTGCCCAGTGTTACGAGCGTCCGCTATGGAGAACTGCGGGCGATATCGATTTACTTTTAGATGATTCTAATTTCTGGAGGGCAAAATTTTTTTTTGATAAAGAATCTGGTATTGTAGCTAATGTCATGGATAACGATAAAAGGAAGCATCTGGAATATGAATTAGATTCATGGGATATTGAACTACATGGCACTTTGCATACCGATTTATATGGCCGTTTGGATAGAGTTGTCGATGAGGTGCAGAGAAAAGTGTTTTGTCAAGGTGCGGTTAGAAGTTGGTCTAACAATGATACGACTATTTTCTTGCCATCTCCAGATGATGATATAATATTTGTTTTTACACATATCCTACAACATTTTTCTCAAGGGGGTATTGGCCTTCGCCAGATATGTGACCTTTGTCGTCTTTTATATATGTATAAGAGTGAAATTGACCATAGGTTGCTTAAAGAAAGACTATGCACAATGAGACTCCTGAAAGAGTGGAAGACTTTTGCCACATTGGCTGTTGATTTTTTGGGAATGCCGTCAGACGCATATCCTCTTTACCAATCTTCAAAGGTTTTTAAGAAAAAGGCAGAAAAGGTTATGGAGTTTGTTTTAGAAGTAGGTAATATGGGGCATAATAGAGACACAAGCTATGTTCAAAGGTATCCATACATAGTTAGCAAGATAATTTCATTTTTTAGAGAGTCGGGCGATGCTATAAGGCATTCTTTTATTTTCCCAGAGTATTCTGCAAGGGTCTGGTGCAGGATGGTAAAGAATGGGGTGTTATCAGTGGTATATAGGTAGATGCGTCTTATATTGAATAATAGGAAAAGCCTATATTAATAATATGCGTGATATGGTAGATAATCATTTATTCAAACCCCATCAATATTACAAAGTTTTGATTGAAAATTATAGTTTGGCATTTCTTTGTATCTGTTTTATAGTTTCTTTTTCACTATTATCATGCAATTCGGTATATTTGACGGCACAATACAGGCCACTTAACCGCAATAATGGTGTCAGCAAGGTTTATCTAAGAAAGAATATTGTCAAAGGCATAAACACGCTTACACAGGAAATGATTTCTGAAAAGAATACAGTCTATATTGTAAAGCATGATTTTGTTTTAGGTGAAGATATTATAGTCCCCGAAGGGGGTGTATTGCAATTTGAGGATGGAAGCATAAACGGAAATATATTTGGGATAACAGGGCAAAATACGATAATTAATGCTGCCCAAAAACCTATTTTTAATAAGATAAAAATATGTGGAACATGGAATGTGACTAATATTTATTCTAAATGGTTTAAAGACTATTCAACGCAAGACGTAATTAAGAATGTCTTTGCTCTCCAATCAGATGACATTGTAAATAATATTTATTTGGATGAAACAATTGTTACAGTAAGTCTTGATTCGCCTGTTGCATTAAATCTGACTTCTAATACGAATCTATATATGAAGGGAACCATTAAATTGGTCCCAACTGAAAGAGGTAATTACAGAATATTAGATATAGTAAATGCCAATAATATACTGATTAAAGGAGGTACATTGATAGCAGACTATGATTCACATCTTGGAAAAGATGGGGAATACGGTCATGCGATTAAGGTTGATGGTGGAAATAATATTAAGATAGATGGTTTAACCATTAGCAAGTGCTGGGGAGATGGCATTAGCGTTGATGACGATGGTCTGTCAAAGAATGTGACTATTACTAATTGTGACATTTTCATGTGTAGAAGAAACGGTATTACCATTGGTAATTGTGACGGTTTTATTATTGAAAATAATATAATATACGATATTTATGGCACAGAGCCACAGTGCTGTGTTCAACTTGAGAATGATGGGACAGTAAGAAAGGTTATTAATGGGAAAATATTTAATAACGTATTTAAGAATTTTAAGGCTTTGAGCATCTTAACAAAGAATGAACATGTTATCAGAAGTGTTAAAGTAGCCAATAACACATTTTTATGTAAAAATAGGGGTGTGCTTATACAAGGTTGTGATGATATAATTATTACTAATAATGTCTTTCGTCATTCTTCTACACAACCAGGAAGTATGGGGTATTTGATTGCAGCAGAAACTTCTGAAAACATCCAAATCTTGGAAAATACTTTATTCTCAAGTTCTTCTAATACAGAAAATGGTATTTATATTAATACTCCCTCATCAATAATTAAAGGGAATAATGGTGAAAACCTTTCATGTGACATAGGAGCCTCCAGTATATCTGCTCTGGTTGAGCAAAATTTATTTTCAAACTGTACATTTGGTTCAAGTGGAGTCCTCGCAAAAAATAATGAATTAGGTAGCTTGAAGATAGCCAGCGGAGCTTCAATTGTTAACAATACTATAAAAGGAAATATTGACGCCGGAATTGGATGTGAAATTTTGGGCAATAGTATTACCATAGATGTACAATCAGACGTACCGCCTATATCTTTAAATAGAAGTTGTTTATTTAAAGGTAATAATGTAACACTGCATGGAAGGGTTAATGCGGTATCATTTATATTTACAAAGGGAAGTGGAGTAATTGTTGATAATGTGTTTAAAGATAAGTATGAATCAGGCGCAACAGCAAAACTAATACAACTTGCACCTGGCGGGGAAGGAAGAAGTAATACAATTGAGAATAATGTGGCACCTACGCTGGCTGTAGATGCGAATGCGGTTAAAATTTTTAAACACAATCATACTCCACAATAAAATAGCTACTATAATTCCATTACTTTTGGTTGTAAATGTGGCGATATAATAATAAATGTGCGGGTATTCCCAATAGATTCGTTGCGGTTCTTTCCTTATATTTTGTATAATGGAATAAGGAGTGCAGTGATGGGGGGATGAAAAATAATATTCAACTGAATAATGATAGAAATAAAATGATTCTGAAATGCTTATTCGATAGAGTAGTCTCGCTGATAGGATTACTATTCTTATGGCCTGTATTGCTGATTGTGGCCATACTGGTGAAGGTGAAGATGCCAGGAGGGCCTGCGTTCTTCGTGCAGAAGAGAGTAGGTAAAGGTGGCAAGTTATTCGACTGCCACAAATTTCGCACAATGACGGTAAAGCATAATGGTTCTACGGTCTCTGTGGCAGGCGATAGACGTATAACGCCTTTTGGGGCTACATTGCGTCACTATAAACTGGATGAGTTGCCTGGGCTGTGGGATGTGCTAATCGGCAACATGAGTTTCGTGGGGCCTAGGCCGGATGTTCCTGGGTATGCTGACCAACTGCAAGGTGATGATCGTAGGGTGCTGGAGTTGAGACCTGGTATCACTGGGCCTGCTACTTTGAAGTACAGACTAGAGGACGAAATGATTTCTGATTATGTGGCAAAGAAGCAGGCTGAGGGTGATGAACGACCTATGCAGGAGATTGCTGTGGAGTATAACGACACGGTTATCTATCCGGACAAGGTTAGACTGAACTTGTACTATCTGGATCATTATTCGTTCATCAAAGATTTCCAAATGATTGTTTGTACGGTATTGGGCAAAAAAATGAAATATAACAACGAAATAATATAAGTTATTATGGCAGAAAGAAAGAGAATCTATCTTTGTCTAGCGCACATGTCGGACGAAGGTATTGAGCAGAAGTACATTAAAGAAGCTTTTGATACGAACTGGGTAGTACCTTTGGGACCGAATGTGAACGGGTTTGAGAAGGACCTGGAGGAGTTCTGTGGTCAGAATAAGAGGGTGGTGGCACTGAGTGCTGGTACGGCGGCGGTGCATCTAGCACTGTTGGCTTGCGGAGTTGGCCCTGGCGATGAGGTGCTGGTGCAGAGTTTTACGTTCTGTGCATCGTCGCATCCTATCACTTACCTTGGTGCTACTCCTGTGTTTATTGATTCTGAGAAGGAGACATGGAACCTGGATCCTGAACTGTTGGAGAAAGCGATTATCGACCGTAAGGAGAAAACGGGAAAGTATCCAAAGGCCATTGTGCCGGTAGCACTCTACGGTATGCCCTACAAGATTGACCAGATTATGGCTATCGCTGATAAGTATGGTATTCCTGTGGTAGAGGATGCTGCTGAGGGATTCGGATCGAAGTTTAATGGACAGGTGTTGGGTACGTTTGGTAAGTATGGCGTGCTGAGCTTTAACGGCAACAAGATGATTACCACCAGCGGTGGTGGTGCGCTGATTACAGAGGATGAAGAGCATTGGCGCGAGATTATGATGTACGCTACGCAGTATCGCGAGAGCTATCCATACTACCAGCATGAGAAAATAGGCTATAATTACCGTATGTCTAACATTTGCGCTGGTATCGGTCGCGGACAGATGACGGTGGCTAATGATCATATCGCCCACCACAAGCATGTGCAGGCTCTGTACGAGGAACTGCTGAAGGACGTGAAGGGCGTGACTGTGCACAAGCAGCCCGCAACAGGCGAATATGACTCGAACTATTGGCTGTGCACCATCACGCTGGATCCTTCGCTGAAGATTAAGGGTCAGGAGAATGCCTACGAGACTATCGTGACAGGTGCCGTGGGCGGTGCAGCAGGTGTGATTCACGCTGCTTCGAGTGCTACCACCGACTGTCAGCCCAATGACAATGTGGAAGCTATGCGCCTAGCCCTTGACCAAGCTCAGATTGAAGCCCGTCCTGTATGGAAACCCATGCACAAGCAGCCGGTTTATAAGAATGCTCCTGCATACGTGAATGGCGTGAGCGAAGAAATCTTCAAAATCGGCATGTGCCTGCCCGCAGGGCCATACGTCAGTGATGACGATGTGAAGTACATCGTTGAGACTATTAAGGAAAACATCATTGGATGAAGACCCTTTTGAAAGCTATTTGGCAGTTTTGCTCGTATGTGTTTTGGCCACAACGAAGACCAAAGGACTATTATAATATATGAGGTGTATGGTAACCAAAGGTCATTGACCTTAGAGTAAAGCACAGATAAGTCGGTCATGGAACTATTGGTTTGAGAGAGCAACTTTTCCAATAGTGATATGGCCGCTTGTCGGTTTTTAGAAATGGCATAAGGATGCAAGAGACGACAAACAAGCAGAAGCGCATTACCCTGAAAACCCTTCACGAGATGTTGGACGGGATGAGCGTGGAACTGGCAGAGAAGGTCGAATGAGTAAGTAGGTTAAATTATATTTTGGAATATGATACACAACAATGATGGAACAATTATTTGTGAGAGGGAAGAAATATTTAATAACAAGATAAAAGTATTGGAAGAAACTTTTCTACTGAGTGAATATCAATTCCATATTCTTATTGAGAATAAAGATACTCAATTAGATGATTTTGCTAGTAAAATCTTTTTTGTCGGAATAGGAGTTGGTCTTCAATTAGTAGTGATACTTTGTTTTGTGTGTTACTACCAACTCGTTCATAAAAAAGATATGGTTGATTCCACCTTGTCGCAGTTAGATAAGAACCAATTTGGTCTTTTGTTATTATGTATGATAATCGCAATTGTACTAAAGATAGTAGGAAAATATGTTAAATCTGAGAGAAAGGAATTAATTAAAAAGATTAAATCTCATTTTAAAAAGTGAATAATATGGTCAATGCAATGAATAAAACTTCTGAATATACTCCCTATGAAAAGATCATTTTAGGTAGTAACAAAATATCGTGTAATTATCTTATAGATATCACAGGGTTTTATCCAATAATTATTAGAAAAGGTAATGTACCTCGTATATGGCTTTATGTTATGTCAAGAGGACAAATTATCACCTTAGTAGATGATAGCAAAGGGGTGAATAATATGATAACTGTGGTAAATGATGACACCAAGAAGGAAATCACAATATTCTTTGAAGAAGCACCCAAATCTGTATTTGTTATTCTAAGAGCGACGTATGAGAATGAGGACGAATTGTATATTAAGGAAATGGATTTGAATCCTATCGGTTTGAACGTTGTATCTGATGAGAAAGAATTGAGAATAGGGAATAATCGTATTTCCGGGAATGTAGTAACTGGAGCGGAGAGTTTTATTAGAATGGCGTAGTGAAACACCGGGACAGTGAAACACCGGGACAGATCCTGTTTTGCAGACATGTTCTGTGATGCCCCAGCCCAATACGGGGATTATTCAGGGTTGGAGAAGTGTCCCATGTGGGGGATGTGGGTGAAGGAAGGAGGAGAATGAGATAAAGGCCCTACGGAAACCGTAGGGGCGGTGGCGAATAAATAGCGCGATAGAATCGCTGAGCAAGAGACGAAAGATAGCCGCGATGGTATCACGACAAACGGGATAAATGATATGTAATAGTCAAGACTTAATCTGACAGTTACGCATAAAAAGAATAATTTTGTAACAGAAAACAGATTGAGTTATGACAACATCAGAAAAAGTCATCAAGAACAAACTGGGATTGCTAGAACTCTCGTAAGCGTCCAAAAATGACGTCTTGTTGAATAATTCTTAAGTATTGATCTTTGCA
>ERZ791923.931-NODE-931-length-35906-cov-3.699674_pt1 | contig 35906 bp, 27 predicted proteins | sample MGYA00510133_ERZ791923 | MGnify/ENA primary metagenome ERZ791923 (study PRJEB30046, sample SAMN00792106) | human gut metagenome | study: EMG produced TPA metagenomics assembly of the A metagenome-wide association study of gut microbiota in type 2... | reverse complement strand
ATACTTCAGGAACTTTGGTTAACCAAAATGCACATTTACTTACTGCGTTACCTATACTTCGCTGCTGTTTAATGATTTTTAACGGGTGATAATTTTGGTGTAAATTCTGAAGTGTGTAAATTTGTGCCATTAAAGCAAATACACACATCATATTTATGAATAAGATTATTATTGCCTTGGCTATTGTAATATCGGGGTTGCAGGCGTGGGCCGGAGGTCCGGCCGCTTCCGTGCCCGTGACGGGCACGCTGCCGGTGGTCTACGTCAATACCAAAGACAATGCCCCGGTGGTCAACAAGGATGATGAGATAGAGGCAACCATCTACATTGACCCGTGCGGCGCCGACGACGTTGAGCCTTTCGGCTCGGCCGAGAATCCCGTGTCTTTCACCCTGTCGGGACGCGGCAATTCCTCATGGATCAATTTCGACAAGAAGCCCTACAAGGTGAAGTTCGGCAAGAAACAGACACCGTTCGGCTTTCCGGCCCACAAGACTTTCGCACTGCTCGCCCACGCTCCGATAGGAACCTATATGCGCTGCGAAGCTTCCTCGGAAATAGGGCGCCTCCTCGATATAGGCTGGGTGCCACGCACTTATCCGGTGGAACTTGTCCTCAACGGAGTGAACCTTGGCACGTATGCCTTCTCCGAAACAGTAAAGATAGCCAAGGGCCGACTCGACATAGCCGAACAGCCGGACCGGAACACAGACCCGGCGACTATCGGCGACGGCTGGCTCATAGAGATTGACAACTACGACGACACGCCGCAAATCAAAATCTTCCAGAATGAAACCTGCACGCCGTCGGAGGAATATTGGCCGCGCAATTTCACAATCAAAACGCCCGAAGAGCTTTCCCCGGTCCAGGAGGAATGGATAACCGACCAACTCCGCGACATAACAATGGAGGTGCACAGCGACCCGGCTGACGATACATGGATGCGCCACTTCGACATACCGCGGCTGGCGCGTTATTACCTCGTGCAGGAACTTTCGTGCAACTACGACGCCTTCGTGGGCAGCACATATTTCTATTACACCGCCGATGCCGGCAAATGGATGGCCGGTCCGCTGTGGGACAGCGAATGGACCTTCGAGCCCGAAGTTCGTGCCTACAATTTCTGGAAGGAAAGGAACATTTACAATCCCCGGGAAGACCATCCGGAGAATTTGCGTCCCGTGTGGATTGACCGTATGTACCAAAGCAGCGCTTTCCGCTCTGCCATCCTTAAAGAATGGGAAGCTTTCTATCCCGCGAAAGTGGAGGAACTGAAAGATTTCGTCACCGGCTTTTATAATAAGGTAAAAGTATCGTATGATACCAACTTGCAGATATGGCCTCAATACAGCGGTGCCGAAATTAGCGCTTGGTATGGATGGCTTATGGCCCGACTGGATGGTTACGTACAATGGCTTGACAGTTCCCTGCGGTCATCGCTTTCCGGCATCGACGCTCCGGCAGCCGATGCGGCGCAGATAACATATCCGGCCGATGTCTACAACGCCTCGGGCATGAAGGTGCGCCGTGTACTGTCGCCCGACGACCTGCATTCCCTCCCCGCTGGCCTCTACATAGCCGCCGGAAAGAAATTCCTCATCGGAGCCAAGTAAACCGCTTCCGTGAAAATATATACCGGACTCATCGCGCGGCGCGGTGGGTCCGGTTCCTTTATTTGCAAAGTAAAGTCGGTTACAGCCGGTCGTCGAGGGGGATAGAAATTCCTATGCTCCAGGTGGTGCCGGTGGTCATCGCCGAGTTCCAGTAGTAGATTTTCGGGCGGTAGTTGAAGAGGTTGTCTACCGTGAAGTTGACTGCTATTCCGCGCCATAGGGATTGCTGGAGAGTGAGTTTCCAGATGGAATAGGCTCCGTCGGTTGGATAGCGGCTTTCCGGTTTGCCGAGATAGCGGCCCGACAGGGCGGCGTAGAGTCTGTAAGAGGCGCCGAGGCGGCGCTCGTAGTCGAGGCGCCAGGTGGCGGAGTGGGGACGGGGTTGTGAAAACTGCGAGTCCACCGTTCCTCCGCCCACGTGCAGGAAGTTGTAGCTGATGTTGGCGCCAAGCCCCATGTCGGCGCGGTAACGCACGTTGAAGTCCACGCCGCAGACCTTCACCCCGTCTTCGTTGCAATAGCGTGCGCCGGCCTCCACGTCGCCCTGCCCGGGGGTGTCTTCCGTAGTGATGCGCGAGTCGTAGTAATTGTAATAACCCGAAAGGGTGAGGCTGTATGAGCCCCGGAGCACGCCGTCGCGGATATTGCCCATGCGCTCTAAGGCCACGTTGAAGTTGTGGCTGCGCTCGGGCTTGAGGTCCGGGTTGCCGTAGATCATCTGGATGCCTGCCATGTCGAAGCCCATGTACAGCTCCTTGAGCGTCGGGGCGCGGAATCCGCCGGAGTAGGAGAGGCGGATTGAGAGCGGCGCGAGGCGGAACATGGCGGCGGCACGTGCCGTCACGGCATTGTTGCGCGACGCCGAGAAGTAATCTTCCCGCAAGCTGGCCACGGCGTTGAACCACTCCACCGGAGTGTAGTCGCCCTGCACGAAGGCGTCGAATGTGTGCTGCAGGTGTCGCCCGTTGCCGGCGAACTGGTAGGTGGTGAGGTAGTCGTGCATATAGTCGGCACCGGCGGTAAGCGTCAGCTTGCCCAGGATGCGGTTGAAGAGGGCGTGGAGAATGTGCTGGCGGTTGCTGTAATCATGGTCGTGCGTGCGCCGGTCGCCCTCGAAACGCGACTTGTCATATTGGTCGTAGCTATACGAGAGTTCCAGCTCGCTGCCCTCCCTGATGTTCCACAGGGCGCGCAGGCCTCCGCTGTAGTCGTGGTAGCGGTCGGAGTAGTTCAGACGGTCGCTCTCGCGGTAATAAAAACCGCCGCGGGCCACGAGCTTCAGGCCCGGCGCCACGTTCCACGTCAGGCGTTCCTTGATGTTGTGGGTGGTACCGCCGAAGATATTGTGGACCGAGGAGGCGGTGTCGAAGACGTCGGTGAGGTTCACTCGGCGCCGTGTCGAGAACTGGTAAGTGGTGGCGGAACGCACGTTTCCGGAGGAGAGGCCGAGGACGGCGCCGGCGCGCCATTCGTCTCCCATGGCGCTATATCGTGAATTAAGGTCGAGATGCCACGGCGCCGTGTCCTCGCGCGAAATAAGGTTCACCACACCACCCACGGCATTGGCGCCGTACAGGGCCGACGAGGCGCCTTTCACTATCTCCACGCGCCCCACGTCGCCGAGGCTCAGACGGTTGTAGTCCACATTGTCCATAGTTTCGCCGGCAAGCCGCTCGCCGTCCACGAGGAAGAGCACCGCGCTGCCGCCGAAGCCGCTCATGCTCAGCGACGTCTCCTGCGTCATGCTGAAGCCGAACTCGAGGCCGGGAATCTCCTCGGTGAGCAGGTCCTGGATATTGGTGGCGTCCGCCTTGCGGAGTTCGTCCGAGCCGATGACGCGCGTCACCACCGGCACATCCTTCAGCGCCTTCGGCGTGCGCGTGGCCGTCACCACAATCTCCTCCAGGGCCGACGCCTCTTCCTCTTCGGTGTTCGCGGAAGGTGCCTCCTCGGCCGGAGCCGTCTCCGCCGCGTTGCCGGCCGGCCCCCCTTCCTTTGCCGAAGCGGCCATCGCTGCCGCCGTAAAAACCAAACAAGTAGAAAACCTTTTCAGCATAATAAACAAATCTCAAAAAATTTCCGCTGCAAAGTTACAATCCCTCCCGCCGCTCCACAATACCCGAAAAACGGTATTTTCCAACCCCAAGGCGCCCTTCCGTCGCCCTTCGCAATACAATAAAAACAGTACCGGGTTCCCAAATAATGGCTTATGCCCCGATTCGATGACATTTCAGGGAACCGAGTAATCGTTTCACAAATTATGGATAACGTGTGGTTTTTCGGGGGCGAGGGGACGTTATGTCGAAAAAAAGTTGTAATTTTGCAATGGAATGTGGCGGCGGTTCGCGGAGCCGGCGCGGTGTTCACGCTAATTTGTAATCTTTTACCGCAATGTCAAAGCAGGAGACTATCAATAAATATCGGGAGGAATTTCTGAAAGGACGCAGCGAGGCTTTTATCGCCAAGTTCAACGAGAAAGACGAACCCCGGCAATATCAGTCGATTATGACCTGGCGCTACAACCGGCGCAAAGGTCAGAAAGGGAGCGACGCGGCACGCTCGGCCGCAACCGCCGCGGAGACGCCGCTGCAGCTCGTGGAACGACTGAAACACGCCATCATGAAGCTTCAGGACACGGCAGAACTCGACGAAGTGGGCGAGCAGGTGAAAAACCTCCAGGCTCTCGTGGCCGACAAGCGCCGCCGCATGATGCTTCAGGAAATAGACAACCTCGAAAACAGCCGCCAGGAGATTTCTCGCCGCCTCGAAATGCTGCGGCAGCAGCTCGACCGCGAGGAACAGCCGTCGCTTTTCGACGTCCTTGACTGACCCCCACACCCTGATTATGGAAAATTACAACTGTCGCTATACGCGCAACATCGGCGTTGTGGCGATAGGGGAGGAGGGGCAACGCCGCCTGCGTTCCGGCCGCGTCTTCGTGCTCGGCTGCGGTGCCCTCGGCTCAGTGGTGGCCGCATACCTCACAGGCGCTGGAGTAGGCTCGCTGACAATCGCAGACTTCGACACAATCTCCCTTTCCAACTTGCAGCGCCAGGTGTTTTACCGCACCGACCAATGTGGCCAAAGCAAGCTCCACACCTTGGCGGCGCACCTGCGCGCCCTCAACCCGGAGGTGGATCTGCATACCGTGGAGCGCCGCGTGGAGTGCGCCGACCTCGAAGCGCTGCTCGACGGCGTCGACCTGATGGTGGACGCCTCCGACAACCCGCAGACCAAGTATATGACCGACAGCGTATGCCGGCGCCTCGGCGTGCCCTACGTGCTCGGGGGTGTCTCCGGAATGCAGGGACAGGTGCTGACGTGGCTTCCGGGCTACCCGGGTTATTCCGACTTCTTTCCCGACGGCGACATGGCGGCCGGTGCGCCGAAGGGCGTTCTCGGCCCTACGCCCGGCACGGTGGCGTCGGTGCAATGCGCCGAGGCCCTGAAATATCTTGCCGGCATCAGGGAGGGGCTCCTCACCGGCCGCCTCCTGCTTATAGACCTCCTCTCCATGCGGTTCAATGAAATCAAGTTCGACAATTTTTCGAAACCGGAATGCAAGTAAAATCAGTAATATACCTCACGCTCGCGGGTGTGGTCTTCGGCGTGGCGGCCACGTGGCTCTTCATAGAACTGGCCGACGGCGTGCGCCGCGAGAACGATGCCCGCAAACAGGCTCTCGCCGCCATGCAGCATAAAGTGACGCAGCACGAGGAGAAAGCCTCGCAGGACTCGCTCGACGCCGTGGCGGTGACCCCGGATCTCGCTTTCTTCACCCTCCACGGCCGCGTGCGCGACGTCAAGACCGACGAGTATATCCTCTCCTTCACCCGGGAGGGGAAATGGAAAAACCCGGAGGCATACGTGTCGCGCAGCGGATATAACCTCGACTTCAGGTACGACAAGTTCGGATACATCACCGAAGGGAAGGCCAAGCAGAAGTTCGGTGGCAAATCGGCTGAACACATCAAGTACCGCTGGCGCGACGGCCGCATCACCAAGATAGAGGGGGACGGTGAACTGGGGGAATATACCATCACGCTGAAATACGACGACCGCGGACTCCCCTCGCAGACCAAAACCGTGGTGAAGGGCGACGGGGTAGAGCAGGAAATAGTGGCTTCATATACCTACACGGATTTCGACGACCACGGCAACTGGACGCGGCGCACCATGCGCTCGGCCATCACCACGCGTGAACCGGAAGGTTATTACGACGACGAAACCGAAGAGTTCGTGGAAAATCCCGAGCCCACGGTGGAGAGTGTGGAGGAAACCCAGAAACGCAAAATAACGTATTACAAATGAAGCAGGAAAACGCAAACAAGCGGGCCGAAGCCGGCAGGAAGGCGCCCATGGGGCTCGTGGCGCTCTGTGCCGCAGTGTGGCTCGCAGCTCTGGCAACCTCGGCTTATTACCTCACCGAATGGCTCCAGGCCCGACAGGACCTATCGGTGACCGAAACTAAAATAGAACTCGCCCGACAGGAGCTTTAAAAGGAACAGGGAAAGTTGTGGACGTAAAGGAATTTTTCAGGAAACGGCCGGCCGACGACGTGGCGATGGCAGTGGACTTCGTGATGGTGTCGCTGCTGCTGCTCTTCGTGGGCATCTGGGCGTGGCGCACCTATATGACCACGGCCCCTTACGTCGACCCTGACAAGTATCCTATCCGAGGCATCGACGTCTCCGCCCACAACGGGATGATAAACTTCGAGAGCGTGGCCGACGAGGGCTACGAGTTCGTGTTCCTTAAAGCCACGGAAGGCTCCTCGTTCCGCGACACCAACCTGCGCCTCAACTATGAGAAGGCCACCAAAGCCGGCCTCCTGGTGGGCGTCTACCACTATTTCCGCTTCGACGACGACGGTGTGGCGCAGGCGCAGAACCTGTTGCATTCCATAGGCGACCGCGAACTCGACCTCGGGATAGCCGTCGACGTCGAGACCGAAGGGAATGCCACGGGCGTGCCGCCCGACTCCATAAAGATACGCCTCCGCGACATGACCGATTACCTTAACCTACGCGGCTACCGCGTGCTTTTCTACTCCAACCGTGACGGATATTACGACCTGCTGCTCCCCGAGATGGAGGGTATGCCGCTGTGGATATGTTCCTTCCAGTCGAACCCCATAGAGGCGGAATGGACCTTCTGGCAATATGACCACCGCGGCCGCGTGCGCGGCATTAACGGCGACGTGGACCTGAACGCCTTCAGCGGTAGCCGAGCCGACTTCCGCGGCTTCGTCCTGGACTCGCGGCGTGTGGCAGGGGAATGACGGGTGAACAGCGGAATACTTGAAAACACAGACTCCCTTTTCTTAAAAAACGCAGTGATAAGTTAAATTTTTTTGCAGTTCAAAATAAAGTTTGTATATTTGCAAAAAATTACTTTTACCATTAATAATTTTATTAGAGAATTAGCCTATGAAACAAAGTACTTTTAATCGTCTGCTGGCGATAGCCGCACTGTCGATGCCACTGGCGGCCGCGGCCCAAACACCCGCACCGTTCGAGAATCCCGGCGTCACGGCCAATCCCGCACAGGGGGAAGTCGCTACCCTGCAGCGCATTTCCCTCACCTACGCGAACGAGCGCGGCGTAGTCCCAAATCCTTATCAGTATGCCATCACGGTGACCCGATACGGCGACACCGAATCGCTAATGGGAGCGACGGCCGTCACCGACTCCAAGCAGTACAACGTAATGCACATTACGCTTGACCGTACCATACGCGAGCCCGGCACATACGTCATAACCGTACCCACCGGCTTTGTCCAAAACTGGGAATACCAGGATGTGGCCGAAACCAAGTGACTATACACCGTGACGGGCAGCGGTGGCGGCGACGTTACCTTCGAGCCCTATGAAAACTCCGGTGTGGCCATCTCCCCGCGCCAGGGAGTCTATAACAAAATAGGTGAAAACTTCCGGCTCAACTTCGACTACAAATCCATCGGCGTGAACCCGGCCATGCTCATCCGTATGGTCGACGATGCCACCGGTGCGGTCTGTGGCACTTTCAGCATCGACTACACCTTCACCGACGACCGTCTCGCCGTGCTCAACCAGTTCGTGCTCCGGTCCGACCGTGAGGTCACGGCTCCGGGTTCCTACACCCTCGAATTCCCCGACGGCACTTTCTACCGCTCGTCGGACAGCGAGGACATCGGCGCTTTCAAGTTCCGCTACGTGGTAAGCGAAGACGGCTCGGCCTTCACTCCCGATCCGGCATACAGTTTCGTCTATCCTTCGCCCGAACAGAGCGTGCGCAGCCTCGACCGCCTTACCGTTACTTTCCCGGATTATGAAAAAGCCGCTCCATCGATGAACGGTAATATTAAAGTTACGGACACCGCCGGCAATACTGTTGCCACCGGCCTCGCTATCTCCTCGAAAGAGGGAATCGGGCAAAACCAGCTGGCAGTGACATTCCAGCCCGTCATCACAGCCGAAGGGGAGTACACCGTGACGATGGACGCCGGCACCTTCAGCATCGGCGAAAGCGGAGTGGCCAGCAAGGAGATTCAGCTCCGCTATACGGTCAAAGAGAACGCCTTCGACCCCGACGATCCCGAAGGACCCTTCGACAACCGCGGCGTGAAGATTTATCCCGAACAGGGCCGATACAAGTCGCTCAATACGTTCACCCTGACCTTCGACTGTGAGAAAACAGGCATCAACTTCGCCAAGATGGTGACTGTGTATAACGACGAAACAGGTGAAATCTTCGGCACTTGCGGCGTAGACTACGGCGCGAACTTCGGCAAGGAAGTGACCGCCGACGTGCTTCCCTGGATGAACGTGCCTGGTACCTATACCATTGTTTTTCCGCAAGGTACATTCTACGACTTCGGTAGCGAGGCTGAACCCGAAATGCCCGTCTACAAGTTCCGCTACGTCATAGATCCCGACGGCGCCGTGGTTACACCGGTGACCGAGAACGTTACGGCCGACCCAAAAACCGGTTCCACGGTCAATTCCATAGAAAGTATCCGCGTCACCTTCCCCGACTATACCCGCGTGGAACGCAGCTACATCGTGGACCAACTTAATATGGAAATAAAAGTAGTCGATGCCTCCGGTCAGACCGTCTCCGAAGGTAGTGTGGTGCAAGACCATACCGACGTGATAACCAACAGCATGCAGATAAACTTCGACCCCGTGGTCAAGGAGAAAGGTGACTACGACGTCATCTTTGCACGCCGCGTGTTCATTCTCGGCGAAGAGGGGGAGAAGCGTTTCAACGAAGAGTTCAAGCTCCATTACAATATACTTCAATCCTCCATTGACTCGATAACAGGCGCTGATACCGTTCCCGCCGCCGTCTACACTCTGCAAGGCGTGAAAGTGGCCAATCCCACCACTCCCGGCATCTACATAGTAACAGGCTCCGGACGGCGCCACCCGTAATGTTGTGGTACGCTAACCGCGCCTGCACCGTCTGAATCAATAAATCAGCGTCCGCGAATACGGAGAGGAAAACATCCCTTCCGCTTCGCGGACGCTATTGTTTTTCAGGAAACTATGCTAATGATTTCATGCATTTAACACAAATTAACTGTTCGGGGGGGGTAATTGCGTTTTTTTGAGCTATATTTGCAGAATATTTCAAGATAGCGGGTTATTACAATTAATACTCGTAAAATTAGGAAGATATTCCAATTATAAACAAAAATCCAAAATCATGAAAAGAACGAAAAGTTTATTCCTGATGTCGGCGGCTTCCTTAGGCGGTATGCTTGCCATGACATCATGTGCAAGCGAGGAGATGGAACCCGTGGTGAGCGACGGCAACGTCACCTTCACGGTCAATCTCCCCGAACTCGGCACCCGTTACGGCGAAGGCGTGACGGCTAACAAGCTCTATGTGGCGGTCTATTCTGCCGACGGAACCGAGCTCCTCATGTCAAACTTCCCCAATGACCAGAAGAATGCTTCGTCTATAACGGTGGGCAATAACGGCGGTTTCGCCGGTAAGGCCACCACGGTGACCATCCCCCTGGTGAAGAATTCTTCCTACAAAATCGCCTTCTGGGCACAGGCCGACGGTGCGCCCTACACCTATTCAACCTCCGACAAGACCATAAAAGTGTCGTATAGCGGTGCCGAGGCCAACGATGAAACACGCGATGCCTTCTTCTCATACGAGAGCGTTACCGCCGACGGAAGCGTTCACCCCGTGACGCTTTTCCGTCCCTTCTCGCAGATCAACATCGGCACCAATGACCTCGACGCAGCTCAGAAAGCAGGCATGACGGTGACCAAAGCAGGCATGACTATCAGCGGCGTAGCCGATACTTTCGACCTCGTAAGCGGCAATGCTTCCCTCTCCGAAGGTGCTTCCGGCAATGTCACTTTCACAGCTACAACCCTCCCCGCTACTCCCAATACATTCCCCGTCGATAATTACGATTATCTGGCGATGAGCTATGTACTGGTTCCCTCTACCACAGACACTCCCAAAGCCACTCTCAACGTGGGACTGCTGGTCAACGACGGCGTAACGGCATTTGCAACCTACGACAACGTTCCCGCCCAGCGCAACTATCGCACCAACATCTACGGATCGCTGCTCACCAACAAGGAGGTATTCCAGGTTACCATCAACCCGATTTTCGAGATTCCCGCTTACGGTGAAATCCCGGCAGAGGTAAACGGAGTAATCACCCTTGACACACCGGAGCATCTTGCCTCATTCGCCATGATGGTGAACAACGGCCTCAACGACTTCAGCGGCAAGACCGTGAAACTCGGCGCCGGCATCGACCTCAAGAATGCAGCGTGGACCCCGGTAGGCACTGCCGAACATCCCTTCGCCGGAACATTCGACGGCAACGGCCAGACTATCTCCAACCTCAGCGTCACCGGCAAAGACTATGCCGGCCTCTTCGGTGCCCTGAGCGGCACCGTCAAGAACCTCACCGTCTCCAACAGCAACATCAGTTCGCCGAAATATGCCGGTGTCATAGCAGCCTACATACCCGCTGGAAGCAATGCCGCAATCACCGACTGCACAATCGAAGGGGGTACGGCCACGACCACCGGTGCCGACAACGGCGCGGTAGGCGGCGTTGTCGGTAAAGCCGACGCGACGGCCAATACAATCAAGAACGTTCAGCTCAAAAATATGACCGTGGCCGGTGTGAAGAACGTCGGCGGCACGGTGGGCGTGCAGAACGGAACCACAGCCACCATCAGCGGCAACAAGCTTGAAAACGTGAACCTGCTCCAGGATTTCGACGGTTATACCGGCGCAGTAAAACCCGGCGAGTTCATCTCCCCCTATAACGGCGGTGACATTACCACATATAAAGGCACCGCCACTGTTGACAACACTTCCTCCTATACTTTCAAAAACTGGAAAGTTGCGGGCGGAGTAGTGGATATACAGAGCGCCATCGAACGCCCGATGAACATCGTAATCGAGAAATTCGAGTGCCAGTCCGTCAAGTGGGTTACAGCCGCAGAACAGCATCTCACAGTAACCGACTGTGTTTTCGAGGGAACAACTGTAAAAGACGGCATGAAAGATAACCTGGAAGGTGTGATGAAAGGCTCTCCTGCATCTTCTCTTACAGTAAAGAACTGTAACTTCAAGAGTGCCGGCAGACAGAATATTATTGTCTTCACTGATGGCTCCTCACCAGTGGCTAACATTAATATAACAGGATGTCAGTTTAGCAACTGGGGCTATTTAGGCGCACATGGAGATCCGGCAGATGGCCTTCTGATAGCAATCAAAGTCGCTGACATTACCGGTATTTGCTATTCTGCAGAAGATCGTGCTAATTTCTCTACGGCATTGTTTAACAACAATACTTTCACAGCTCCTACAGAAGCGGGCGGTAAGCCAGTATATAAACTGATACTCACAGCTCCTGCTGCTGCAACAGATAGAGTGTCACTCTATGAATAAATAAATTGAATATTTAATAATCGAGGCTGCTCCTTTTGGGGTAGCCTCTTTTGTTTTTAGGAAAAGCGAGTGCTGTTTCAGGGAATATCGAGGAGGCGGTGGGTCTGCAGCGAGAGGCACCATAGGGGGTTGGCAAGGACGCGGCGGACGGTGGCGGCGGTGTTGGCGCGCGATTGCGCTTCGTCGGCTACATGGCATGGCTGCAGGTAGAGGTAAGTGTCGGCGTGACGTGCCGGCAGTGCGAGGTAAGGCGCGAGATCCTGGCCCGTGTCTACTACTTTTATCTCGTCGGCGCGGTCGAGCACTATCGGGAGGTCGCGGTCGGCGATTCCGGTCTTGGGTGAGAGCGTCACCCAGTCGATGCCGGGCGGCAGCGGGTGCGTGCCGTTGGTCTCGATGGCGATGGTGGCGCCGGTGGCCTCTTTCAGTTTCTTAAGGAACGGAGCGTCGAGCTGCAGCGACGGTTCCCCGCCGGTAAGGACCACCAGCGGCACGTCGTGGCGGCGCACTTCGGCTATGATTTCCTCGTCGCTCATTTCGCGGCCGACGGCGTGGTCGGTGTCGCAGAAGGGGCAGTGCAGGTTGCAGCCGGAGAAGCGCACGAACACCGCCGGAGTGCCCGTGTGGCGCCCTTCCCCTTGCAGGGAATGGAAAATCTCGTTGATGCGTTTCATGGGCAGTCCGGAGGTCACTCTTTTTCGTAAGCGGCCACATTGCCCTCGCTCTCCTGCACGGTGACGCGGAAGCAGTGCTCCACGCGGTCACAGATCCAGCGGGCTATGTTCTCGGCCGTCGGGTTGCAGTCCAGCACGTCGTTGATTACGGCATGGTCGAGCAGCGACATCACGCTCTCCTTGACGTGGGTGAAGTCCACAACCATGCCGTCGGCGTTGAGCTGGCGTGAGCGGCATTCCACGGTGATTACCCAGTTGTGGCCGTGCAGCCGTTCGCACTTGCTGGGGTAGGAGAGGGAGAGGCGGTGGGCCGCGCTTATCTCGAATGTTTTCTTAATGTAATACATGGCGGTCAATCTTCATAAATGGTGGGGTCCGGGATTGAGGCGAGGCGGAAAGCTTCACGGCGTTCGGTGCATGTGCCGCACCGGCCGCAGTGGCGTTCCCCTCCCTTGTAGCAGGAATAAGTGTCGGCGTAATCCACTCCGAGCCGGGCACCGATGCGCGCTATCTCCGCCTTGCTGATGTCGGTGAAGGGGGCGAGGATTGAGACGCCGTCGTAGGTCCCCTCCTCCATGGCACGGCCCATGGCCTCGACGAAGCCGGGACGGCAGTCGGGATAGATGGCATGGTCGCCGCCATGGTTGGCGATGAGCACGTGCCGAAGGCCGCGCGATTCGGCCAGGCCGCACGCCACCGACAGCATTATGCCGTTGCGGAACGGGACGACGGTGGAGCGCATGTTCTCGTCGTCATAGTTGCCTTCCGGAATGTCGTCGGCGCCCGAGAGCAGCGACGATTTGAAATACTGCCCCATGAAGGCGAGCGGTATCACTATATGTTCGATGCCGAGCAGCGCCGTCTGGCGGCGGGCACACTCTATCTCGCGGGCGTTGTGGTTCGAGCCGTAGTCGAAGGTTACGGCAAGCGCGATGCGTTCTTTCTCGCTGTGTAGCAGCGTCACGGAATCCATGCCGCCGGAGAGTACGATAATGGAGTCTTTCTTTATCATGCCTTTCCTGGAATTGAGTTGAAATCGAAAGCCTGGAGCAGACGTGTGCGCACCAGTTCCTGATGCTCGTCGTCGCCACGGTTGGCGAATGGATGGATGGAGATTCCGCCGCGCGGCATGAAGACGCCGCGCACTTCCAGATAGCGCGGGTCCATGAGTTCCCACAGGTCGTTGAGGATTATGTTCACGCAGTCCTCGTGGAAATCGCCGTGGTTGCGGAAGGAGAAGAGGTAGAGTTTCAGGCTCTTGCTCTCCACCATACGCAAGCGCGGGATGTAGGAGATGTAGATGCGGCCGAAGTCAGGCTGTCCCGTTTTGGGGCAGAGGGTGGTGAACTCCGGGCACTCGAAGGTGACGGCATATTCGCGCCCCGGGTGCATGTTGTCGAAAGTTTCAAGGATACCGGGATTATAGTCAGAGGGATACGCCGTACCCTGGCAGCCCAGGAGCGTGACGCCCTGAAGATGTTTTTCGTCTCTCATATCAGTCATGTTGGGCGGGAGCTGCCACCATCCCGCGTTTTGAATTGCAAAGTTACATTATTTTTCCCGATTTCCCAAATCTTACTTGTCGAGGTCGGGGGCGATGTGGCGGGAGAGCAGGGAGAAGAAGAGGGTGATGGCGCCGAGGATGACGAAGGTGATGGCCGTGGAGTGCATGATGTCGCCGATGCCGACCAGCGGCGATACTATGGCGCCTACTATGTAGCCCGAGATTCCGAGCACCGCCGATGCCTCGCCGGCACGCTGCCTACCCTCGTTCATGGCCAGTGTGTTGGTCACCGAAAATATCATTCCCAACGAGAAGACCATCAGCACGGCGCAAATCTCGAACACCCAGATGCTGTGGACAAACCACAGCGCCACGGCCTGCGCGGCGGAGGCTATCATCAGCAGCGTGGCGCCCACCACCGCTGCCTTTTTGAGAGGATTGAACTTCAGTGCCAGCATGGAGCCGGCCGCCACGAAGACGGCGTTGGCGCCGATGACCAGGCCGAAGACCGTCTCCGACAGTCCGTAATGCTTTTGCAGGATGAACGGCGAGGAGGAGATATAGGCGAAAAGCATACCGAGGGCAACACCTTTGAAGGCGGTGTGAGTCATGAAAGCGCGGTTTTTAAGCAGCCCGAGATAGCCGCTCCATCCCTTGGCGACTGTGCCGTGGAAACGTCGCGCGGGGGCGAGCGACTCCTTCAGCATGGGGGAAAGGGCTATGACGATGACAGCGAAGATGGTGAGCACCACGAATGCGCCGCGCCATCCCCACGTGTCGGTGATGATACCGCCGAGTATAGGCGCGCCCGCCGGCGCTATGCCGTTGATGGCGCCGATGATGGCCATTACCTTGGCCAACGGGCGTCCGGAATATACGTCGGCCGGGATGGTGCGCGCCAGGAAGTAGCCTCCGGATGCGCCGAGTCCCTGGATTACGCGGCAACCGAGGAAGAAGTGGATGGTGGGAGAGAAGATGCTCACCACCGCGCCGACAATGAAAACCGAAATTGAACCGATGAGGACGGGCTTGCGCCCGAGGCGGTCGCTCAGCGGCCCTAATACCAGTTGTCCCACGCCGAGCCCTATCATCCCCATCGTCAGTCCGAGCTGCACGGTAGGCACCGTGGTGTGGAAAAAGCCGACCATCTCCGGGAGGGCGGGAAGGTAGAGGTCGTTGACGAAAGAGCCGAGGGCGCTGAGGATGACCATATAGGCCACGAAGAAAGCATAATATTTCCCGGAAGCGAGGGCACGCTGAGCCTTCGACATGACCGGATATTGTTGAGGTTTATTTTCAGTAGATGTGTTATCCATAGTAAATCAAGGGACGTTTAAGGTTAAAACGCCGCGGGCGAGCTATTGGTTTTTATATCATGGATTTGGCCAAATCACAGAAAGTTTGTAAATTTGCGTATGCAGAAACTCAACGAGCGGCAGAAAGAGGCCGTGACCCTTACTGAAGGTCGAGTGCGCGTGGTGGCCGGGGCCGGTTCCGGAAAGACCACAGTGCTGGCGCACCGCTACGCTTTTATCGTCAACGAACTCGGCATTTCGCCGGGCAACATCGTGTGTCTTACCTTCACCAACAAGGCGGCTTCCGAGATGCGCCGCCGCATCAGCCGCATGACCGACCGCGGCAACGTAAACGACTTCATCTGCACCATCCACGGCTTTTGCGCCAAGTTCCTGCGCACCGAAATCTACCGCCTCGGCTTCCCGAAAACCTTTATAATCCTCGACGAGGCCGACGCCAACCAGCTCGCGCGCCAGGCCATGCAGGAGTATGGCATAGACCGCCGCAAGACCACCACCTCGCGTTTCCTCGCCGAAGTAGGGAAATGCAAAGGGGCCGACGCCGACGGCTACATCCGCTCCTGCTTCCTGCCCGAAAGCCCGCAGGAAGCCCCCGATGCCATAGCCCGCTACATGAAGCTGCAACTCAAGCAGTACGCCCTCGACTTCGACGACCTGCTCTATTTCACTTTGTATATACTGCGCAACTTCCCCGCTGTGCGCAGCAAGTGGACGCAGCGCCTCAACTATGTGATGATAGACGAAGGGCAGGACTGCGACCGCGACGACTGGCAACTGGTGCGCCTCCTCTCGGAGCACCACAGCAACCTCTTCGTGGTAGGCGACCCCGACCAGGCCATCTACGAATGGCGCGGCGCCTCGCCGCAGCTTTTCGTGGACTTCAACGCCGACACCACCGTGATAATGGACACCAACTACCGCTCCACCCCGCAGATCCTCGATGCAGCAAACTCCATCATAGCCAACAACAAGAACCGCATCCCCAAGGACCTCAATACTCCCAACCCTGGCGGATTGCTACCCGAACACCGCCACTGCAAGTCGCAGACCGACGAGGCGGAAAACATAGCCGCCACCATCGGGGACGAGCACAAGGCCGGTCGTCGCTATGGGCAGATGGCGGTGCTATACCGGAGCTCGTTCATCTCCTCGGAGCTGGAACACGCCCTGGTGCGCCACAAGATTCCCTACACCGTGTGGGGCGGAGCCAAGTTCATGGAACGCCGCGAAATCAAGGACGTGATGAGCTATCTGCGCCTCATAGACTCGGGCGACGACATGGCTTTCGAGCGCATCGCCAACGTGCCGTCGCGCAAGTTCGGACAGGCGTCGATGGACAAACTCAAGGAGATGGCCGCGCGCGAGGGGAGGTCGCTCTACCATACCCTCGCATCGCACCCCGACGTGCGCCCCTGCTCGCTGCCGGCCATGCGCCGCTTCGTCGCGCTTATCGAGGAATGCAAGGTGCGCCGCGAGGTGACGCCTGTCTCCGAGATAGCAGATTACGTGCTCACCGCCAGCGGATACACCGACATGCTGCGGCGCGACGAAGAGGAGGAACGCCTCGAAAACCTCGCCGAACTCATCAACCAGATGAAAGCCTTCGAGAAGACGCGCGGCGGAGATGACGCGGAAGTCTCCTCGCTGACTCAATACCTCCAGGAAATGGCTCTCTATACAGCCGAAGAGGAGGGGCAGGACAAGAACGACGCCGTGCGCCTGATGACCATCCACCAGGCCAAGGGACTGGAATTCCCCGTGGTCTTCGTGGCCGGCCTTACCGAAGGTACGTTCCCCTCGCACCGCACCATACGCGAGCGTCGCGACCGCGGCGAAGAGGAGGAACGGCGCCTGATGTACGTGGCTGTAACCCGCGCCATGGACCGCCTCTACCTCAGCGAATGCGAAGGGTACCTCAACGAAAACGGCGCCCTTAAATTTCCCTCGCGTTTCCTCTACGAGATACCTGACGACCGCATCCTGCGCGTAGGTGCCGGCGAGGGTACCGACACGCTTTTCTCCGGCACGCGCATGGTGGTGGACCGTCTTAACTCGGAGGTTTACGGTGCCTCGTTGCCGCTCTTTGCCGTCGGCGACGAGGTGACGCACAAAATTTTCGGTGACGGCCGAATAACTGCCTACGACCCCGAGGCCGACGCCTACACCGTAGCCTTCGCCACCTGCACCCGCACCCTCATGCCCCGGGTCCTGAGCCGCAAATAACCGGATATCCTTTTTTTCAGAAGCCGTTCGTTTCGAGGTCGGTGATGCTGCGCGATATTACGTAGGCATACATGGTCACGAGGACATGCACCGCCTCGCGCAATTCCGCCTCGGGTATTTCCGGGGCACTGTGTGCCTCGTCGTTGCGCCAGCCGCGCACCTTTTCCAGATAATCGCGGAAGCGGAAATAACGGCGGTCAATGGTATGTCTCAGCCGTTTCAGTGAGTCATGTCCGAATATGCAGTCAGAGAATGTGGTGCTGTCGGCAGACCCTTCGCGTGTAGTCAGTTCGCGGTTGTTGATGAGGTAGTAGAGTTTCTTAAGGAACGGTTCGAATTTCCCGACAAGTGTATTGAAGTGGGCACGCCGGTCCAACTCGGTCAAATGCTCATTGCAAAGCAGATGGTTGAAGGAGTTGATCAGCAGGTCATTGGCCCCGTTCAGTCCCGGTTTGGCCACCCGCTTCTGAATCACATTGATAAGGTATTCGGCCACCTGGTCAAGGCGGCGCGATGTCTGCGCCAGTTCTCTAAACTCCTCACGGATTTCATCAACTATCTTCTCGGCAAGACGATGCAGGTCAAGGTCGATGCTGCTTTGCTGATTGTTGCGCAAGGCCATGTCGAGGATGCCACGGATATACTCGCGGGCAAACGGTGTGTCGTTGATAAACTCTTCGTACAGGTCTATCCCTTTGCCGCTCATATCCAGCACGAGGTCCTGGGCGCGTTCGGAGAAAAGTTCGCGAAGCACGCCGTAAGAGTTGCCGCTTCTGACAGCTTCATTTATCTTCTCATCGGTAAGCATCAGATGGTTCAGCGGACGAAGCACGATGTCATGGTCATCCAAGAAACCCTTGTACGGCTCGTTCACGATATCGAGAATCTCGCGCAGGGAGCGTTTCTCATCTTCCGCCGGGGCCTTTACATCTCCTATACGTGACGATTTCAATTCGGCGTCCTCCTCTTCGAGCGCGATGGTCCCCTCCATTATCATCTGGAGACGAAGCTTGTTGAGGTCGACACGGTCGAGAATCTCCATCGGCAGAGTTTCGCGTGTGTATTGCAGACGGGGATAGAGGGCACGGAGGAAGATATATTCACGCTCCAGGTCCGGGTCGCAATATGTGAGCAACTGGGCCATGAAACCGTAACTGCGTATGTAACGGTTCACAAGCTTGCGATACTTGTCCTTGTCGTCGTTGCTAAGCGGAGTCTCACGCTCCCTGACAATCGTGTTACAGAGCGATACTGCCGCCGCCACATCCTGCTTCATCATGTATTCCACCACGCGGTCGCGTTCCGAGTCGTTGTAAAGCTTGAACGCCTTGATGTCGTCGAGAAGAGTATAGAGCCGCTGGGTATCGACCTCTCCGGTGAGGATGGTGGTCTGATAATATTTCTGGAATGCCTTCTGCACCGAATCGGCGTCATTGCGGAAGTCGATAACCATCGTGTCCTCTTTCTTCACGCCACCCTTGTCATAGCAGCGGTTCAGGCGCGAAAGGGTCTGTATGCACTGGATGCCGCCGAGCGTCTTGTCCACAAACATGGTGTGGAGTAAAGGCTGGTCGAAACCGGTCTGAAACTTGTCGGCCACAATCAGTATGCGGTATTCCGGCGTGTCGAATGTCTCGCGGATCTTATCGTCCTTGATGCCCCAACCGTTCATCTTGTCCTCTGTGTATTTCGAGCCGTCGGGAAGTTCCACTTCTCCCGAGAATGCCACCAGTGTCTTGAACTCGTTGCCGTATTCCTCGGCAATCAGATTGTCGAAAATCTTCTTGTACCGCACTGCCGAAGCTCGGCTGTCGCTTACGAACATAGCCTTGGCCTTTCCACCTATCTTGTTGCGCGTATGCTGCATGAAGTAGCTGAGCGCAAGCCGCGCCTTCAGCGTCATGTTCTCCGGTTCCGAGTTGAGCTTACGGAGAATCAGTGCCACCGACTTCTTCTCCCCGTAAAGTTCTTCCGGTTCATTGGCCACACCTTCCGTTGTCATCGCCATGGTGGTATGGGCCGTATTCTTCTCGATGTACTCGAACATCGTCTTGTAGGTGGTGTAGTTGCGGAGCACGTCGAGGATGAACTTCTCGTCGATGGCCTGCTTCATCGTGTAATAGTCGTGGGCCACGTATCCCTCCGGAGTCTTTTTGCCGAAGAGGGCGTAAGTCTTGTCCTTCGGAGTGGCAGTGAACGCGAAATAGCTGATATGGCTCATCTGCTGGCGCTGGGTCTGCATATAGGCCATGAGCGCGTCCATTTGGTCTTCATAACCCTCGGCATCGGCCTGTGCCATCGCTTGCTGGATGTCAGCTTCGGTCGACAGAGCTGCGACGATGTCCTTGGCACTTTCGTTGCCAATGGCTGTATGAGCCTCGTCGATTATAACGGCATAATTGCGGTGTTTCTCTCGTTTCAGTTCACTGAGTGCGTAACTGAATTTCTGAACCGTACTGACGATGATGCGGCCCCCCTCGTTGATTGCTTTGGCGAGTTTCTTGCTGCCCCGGCGAATATCTTTCACTACACCGGCCTCTGTTGCGAATGCGTTGACATCATCAGCCATATTTGCGTTCAGCACGATGCGGTCGGTAACCATGATAATGGAGTCGAAAACCGGGGTCTGGTCGTGATTGACAAGGTTAACCAGTTGGTGTGCGAGCCATGCCATCGACTTTGTCTTGCCGCTGCCTGCCGAGTGCTCGATAAGGTAGTTGTGGCCGGGTCCATCCTCTCCGACCCACTTGATGAGGTTGCGTACCACGCGCAACTGATGATAGCGGGGAAAGTAAGTGACGCTTTTGCCGTCGCTCTGCACGTTCTTGATGAAATGGTCAAGGATGTTGAGCAATGAATCCGCCTGCCATATATCGCGCCACAGGTAACTTGTGGCGTAATCGCCCGGCACTTGCGGATTGACAGAATCCACATTGAAGGGCAGAAATGCCGTATCCTCGCCGTTGAGGAAGGTGGTCATGAAGGCATAGTTGTTATCTATGACGAAATGCACCAGTGCCGTCCGGAGCATCGGATTTTTCGGGTCGCGGTCGTGACGGTATTGCCAGATGCCGTTGGTGTAGTTCTGCCCGGTGCCTTCGTTTTTCAGTTCGGCGGTTATGATCGGAAAACCGTTGAGCAGGATGCAGAGGTCGAGTTCATTTCCCTTGTCGGCTTTGTCGAGGGAATAGCGCATCTGGCGCACCACCGCGAATCGGTTTGCGAGATAGAGCTGATGCAAAGCGGAATCTTCGCCAGCGAGCGTCGGCTTGGTCTGCATCAACTTAATGGGAATACCCTGAATCTTCAAACCTTTGCGCAGAATATCCACCAACGAATGGCCGTTGTCGAGCTTCGAGTTGTAATCTTTGATGACGGCATCGAGAGCGGCGTCACCGGTTTTGAAACGCTTGACAAGACGATTCCATGTGTCGGTCTGTGCATGGAGGAACTGCCAAAGCATATCGGGGTCAACACGCCGTTTGATGTCAAAATCGCCGGGAGAGCGTTTGATATAGAGAGGAGAGGCCAACAGAGCCGCCTCGATATGTTCTTCAAATTTGGTTTCGTTGTCGGGATTCATGGTGTCAATCGTTTTCGTCTGATGAATAAGTCTCGATAATGTTTTTCAATTCTTTTTCGGAAGGGAGCATACTGTTTAGTCGTTCCATTAGTTTGTATTCAGCCACACCAAGAGGCTGTGTCATACCTCGGAACGACCATTCAACAACAGTGTTGTCTTTCGACTTGCATATGAGCAGACCGATAGTCGGATTGTCATCGTCCTGGCGCATCAATTCATCAACCGCCGAGACGTAGAAATTCAGTTTGCCGGCATATTCGGGAATGAATGGAACTACCTTCAACTCGCAGACTATATAGGCTTTCAGCCGGGTGTGGTAAAATATCATGTCGGGGACGAAAGTCTGACCGCCGGGCATTTTCAACTCCATCTGTCGGCCCACGTATGCGAAGCCTTGACCGAGTTCGAGCAGGAAGCGTGTGATGTCGCCCGAGAGTGCATCTTCAAGCTGACGCTCGGAGGTAATTTTTTTGTCGATAAAGCCGAAGTCATACGGACTTTTGAGGATTGCTTTTGCAAGGCCGCTGTAAGGAGCGGGCAGTTTCTCGTCGAAATTGGTTATCGCCTTACCCTCCTTGCTATAGAGGTCATCGTCCATCTCGGCTTCAAGTTCGGAACGGCTCCAGCCGTTTTCTATCGTCTTGTCAATATAGAACAGAGCCTCCGGAACTGACTTGGAATGAGTAAAGATTTGAATGTGATGTCCCCAAGGAACTTGTCCAAACTCAACAGGCATTTCTAAATCGGCAACAAGTTGTTGCCGATTTTCTTCAGCAGTTTGCGGAATGATTGTATCTCTCTTATTATAAAAGCGATACCATCTAACCGCTGTCTTAATTGAAGTCGCCGAAAACCCTGTCTGATTCGGAAATTCAGCTTTCAGATCAAGGCTGAGACAGTCGAAGAATGCGCTGCCATATTTTGCATTGGCATATAGGCGCGAAATATCTCGTCCCATTTCCCAATAGAACTCCAGCATTGTGGTGTTCACCTTTACCGCTGCTTTGATCTGTGAACGGCGGAAGCGTTCTTTCAACTTGCCGAGCAGGTGCGCATATTCTTTGCCGGCTACAATACTGTCGCGTTTCACGAAAGTCGGTTTATTCTCCTTCTTTGCCATAGTATGAATTTTTATTTTGTAGTCCTTTTCGGGCTTGTGTTCGAGCTTGTGTTCGAGCTTGTGTTCTATTGAAAATGAGAGATAGCTTAAAAGAGTAGTCTCAAAAGCTGATTATGTTCGATTTTCATGTTGTGATTGTGATGAAGGTTCATTATTTATTTTGTTAACTGCTTGTTGTGATATAGCTTCGATTTCATTTTCTGTGTATTCCGAGAAATCATCCGGCTCCAATTTTTTCGCTACTTCTATTTTTAATTCTTTAATTTTTTTTGATAAATCCTCAAGCCGGTTATTAGCTTGATTAATTTTAGATTCTATATTTTCTACTTTTGCCAATGCTTCATCTTTAGCAGCTAAAGCGTAGTCTTTTGCTTTTTCTGCTTCTTCGGCAAAATTTTGTAGTTTTAAGGCGTTTATTAATTGCCAACCGAGGAGTATCGTTACTAATATTCCTAAGATGCCGATAATTATGCCCAAATAGTCAAATCCTAAATTTGCACTTCTGGGATATGTCCTGCATACGGCAACAATACTAAGTATTATCGCTATCAATAACAATGCAGTCTGCGTATAACTTGAAATCTTTTTCATTTCCTTTTGAATTAAATTATTTTACGTTTGCCGGTGACGACTTCTGAGATGATTGACTGCCGCAGTTCCGTAAGCGTCTCCCGCTTCTTGATGAGTTTCGCCTTCAATCCGTCAATCTCAGCACATTTCTTATCAAGATAGTCGGCGATTGCTTGCTGCTCGGAAAGAGGTGGGAGAATTATAGATAGATTTTCTATTACAGATGATGCTATTACGGGCTGAGCGGATCCTCCTCCATATTGATTGAGGTTCATACTTTCAAACAATAAGCACATCCATTTATAGTCAAATGAAAGTCCACCAAAAGCTTTTGAACTTATAAGGGCATGTTCAGAGCACCATATTTTTTCGTTTGTATAATGCACATTCCCGCACAGCGCACCGACCCTTCCAATAAGAATCCTTTGGTTCTCAAAATTATATTTATCAAATTGGCCCCTGTATCCATTGGCTCCATAGACTGGAAATTCAGCATTATCAATGAATTGTTCAGATGTTATTGTATCTCCACTATTGAATTTTACAAGATGTTTAACTTTACAAATTATCCAATGCTCTGGAATATCTCCGATCCAGTCGATGCCGGAGGGGCAGAGGGGAGCATCAGGGTTGAGGCCACGGGTGACGACACGCGAAATCTCGCTCTGTTTCAACTCGTCAATCAACTCAATCTCGCGGTCAACCTTTGCAATCGCAGCATCAATATCTTCGCACTTCTCATCCAGCCATGCCGCTATCGCCTCCTGTTCCGCAAGAGGTGGCATAACCCAATATACTTGACTCAAATATGAATTATTTATGATAGGAAGAGTAGTAAAAGATGCATTATCTCTTACTCGTTTACTGTCATGACATAAATAATAGAAGTAATATTTTGAACAGCATGTTTTAGGAATTAAACCTGTTATTTGCTGATTGCTATAACCTGCTACTTCTGCAAAACCGAGTTTGCCTGCTGTGGCACCTATTCCAACAAAGATTAGGGATTTTTGAGGAAATAATGAGATCCCTTCTTTGTTTATTAGATTTTCAGACAGCTTTCTATCTGCTTCTTGCAGTATAGTCCCAGAACTACTGATATCAGAAGGAGTGAACCAATTAATCTCGTTATCATTAATTGGTTTATCAAAGCCTTTGGGAGTGGTGCCAGTTTTAAGAATAAAGCAATCTTTAATCCTACATACGGTCCAATGGCTCGGAATGTCTCCGATCCAGTCGATGCCGGAGGGTTTGTATGAATCGTATCGCTTTTTCATTGTGCTTCCTCCTCCAAGTTTACGTTCACTACCCAATGCCCGGTCTTATCAGAGCCTTCCCGAGTGATGATGCCACACTTCTTGAGCGCTCGTATAGCTCGTGTTAGTGTTGAAATGGAAATATTCAGTTTTTTACATATCTGAGAATATGTAATGGATGCATTTGCCTGGATTTCCTTAACAATACCTCTCTGAATATTGCTTACTGATTCTAAGATGTTGTTTATGCTGTCAGTTGTATTTACATGGTCATTTACATGGTCATTTACATGGTCATTTACATGGTCATCAGCCTTTATAGTGCCATTTAAAGTATCATTTGCTTTTACAGTCTCATCCGATTTTATACCGTTAAGCTCTTTCGGTAGCGGTAGAGTGAGCCATACCTCGCTTTCCGGAAGAGGCTTCCCCTTATGTTCTTCCACGCCAAGGAGAATCACACCGCCACGCGTATTGGCGAAAGCTGAATAGGTTTCCCACAGAGTGTCGGGCAACTTATTCTTCTTGCATTTTTTCATTTCAAGATTCAGCCCTTCTCTTGAAAGGAGAAAATTCTTTATGTCGTCGGATGTTATCTGTCTCATCGTGTTTCCTCCCATTCCTTTTTTACTTTTTCGACCTCGGCAATCAGCTGTTGCTCGGTGGGAAGGTAGAGTTGATATTTGGACGCTAAAATGGTATCATTGTCAGCCGGAAGGGTCATCTTTACGAGTGTGTCGTTCTTGGCCGTACAGAGCAATATCCCGATAGTCGGATTTTCTTCCGGAAGCTTTTCTGTACGGTCGTAGTAATTGACGTACATCTGCAACTGCCCTAAGTCCTGATGGGTGACCTCGCCGGTTTTCAATTCGAAAATTACGAACCTGCGGGCGAGGCGATTGTAAAACACCAGGTCGATGAAAAATTCATCATCCTCAAGCAATATCCGCTTTTGGCGGCCAACGAAAGTGAATCCGTTGCCAAGTTCAAGAATAAATTCCTGGAGGTGATTTATCAGTTCGGTTTCAAGGTCGCTTTCATAATAATGTGCTTTCTTCTCCAAGCCAAGGAATTCCAGCACCATCGGGTCCTTTACTATCTCTTGCGGCTTTTCAGGCATCCGTTCCTTGCGGGCCATGGCTAAGACAGTATCTTTGTCGTTGCTTAGCAACATACGCTCGTAGAGCATGGAATTGATTTGACGCTGCATCTGCCGCGCCGTCCAACAATTATTTGCGGCTTCCAGCTCGTAATATTCCCTTTTGTCTTTGTCGGCTATCTGAATAAGAGACCTATACTGGGTCCAGTTGAATTGTGAACGCAGTGCGTTCACTTTTGGATAAGTCAGATAAAACTGTCTTGCAAAGTTCAACTGCCGATAGCCGAATCCGCTGCCGTATTCGGGTTCAATCTCTGTGGCAAGATTCTTTATCAGTCCCTTTCCATACTCGGCGCGGGCTTGCCCCCCTTGTTCTTCTTCAACTATACGGCGTCCTATCTGCCAGTACATTTGCACACGGCAGAAATCGACGGAGCGCACGGCATTTGCCCGTGCGGATTCAATGATTGAGCGTATTTCGTTTACAAATACTTTCATCGTGCTTCTGATATTAAGGATTGGAGTGCGGAAGAGGTGTCGGCTTCAAGTGCCATGAGGTCGGCAAGGATTTCGGAGCTGTCGCGCAACGGCGTGTAGCGATAGAAGAGGCGGGTCAGCGGAAACTCGCATCCTACTTTGTCTTTGCCCGGGTCGCGCCATGCGTCGGGAACAAATGGCAGAACCTCGCGGGAGATATATTCGTCAATATCTTCCTTCATGGGGATTGTCTCGGTGTCGGTGAGTGCCGGGTCAATCACCCGGCCGCTGACAGGTTTGCCGGGAGTGGCGAACACGGCCGGAGCCTCAGGGTCAGTGGTACCGAGGGTGCGGACGGTCTTTATTACGGCCTGGGTCGGCTTCTTGGGAAGGATTTTCTTCAATTCGCGGAAAACCTCTTCGTCAGTCATCGAGCCATCGGGCCATGTCGCAGCGGCTATTTGTTCAAACAGTTCCTTGTCGGCTTTCTTTACTTTTGCGCCGTTGGCGGCCTCGGCTGCTCTGCGCGCGATGTCGGTATAGACGAGTCGCAACGGGCGATAGATAGTTACTGTTGTATAAAGGAAATCCTCTACATCCATAAGACGGGCTACCTTGATTTCCTCGTTGTCCGGCAGAGTTGCATCATAGAAATTCCCATATATGTCAACAATTTCCCTGATTGCCTCGTCGGGAATCTCATAGCGCTTCTTACCGAGGCTTCGCTGGAGCAGCTTGGCATAGCGGGGATGCGTCGCGTCGACCATCAGCACCTTCCCCTTATGCTCTTCCGGCTTGTTGTTGTCGAGAATCCAGAGATAGGTGGAAATGTCGGTGCCGTAGAAAAGATTCTTTGGCAGAGCGATGATGGCGTCGAGCAGGTCGCGGTCCATCAGCATCTTGCGGATTTCGCTCCAACCGCTTCCGGCAGCGCCGTTGAAGAGGGGAGAACCGTTGAGCACTATGCCGATGCGGGAGCCGGTCGGGTCCATCTTGCTTATCATGTGAAGCAGGAAGAGCAGAGAACCGTCGGATGTGGAGGGGAGTCCGACAGAGAAACGCCCGTCGCTTTTGGCGGCATCCTCTTTGACTTTGCCTTCGATCTTCTTCCAGTCAACGCCGAATGGCGGATTGGCAAGCATATAGCCGAAATGCTCTCCGGGAAACTGGTCGTTGGCGAGAGTGTCGCCAAGGGCTATGTTACGGTCTTTGTCAAGGTCACCCTTTATGAGAAGGTCTGACTTGCAGATGGCGTAGGTCTTTTCGTTGAGTTCCTGACCGAAGAGGAATACCTTCATGTCGGTGCGGTCGGTCAGCGACTGGAGATAGCGCTTCCCCTCGGTGAGCATACCGCCGGTGCCGCAACACGGGTCGTAAATCTGGAAATGCTTGCCGAGAGTGTTTACCTCAGCCTCGCGTCCGTGCATCACGAGCGAGACCAATAACCGGACTACCTCGCGCGGCGTATAGAACTGGCCGGCCTTGGTGTTGGTGGTTTCCTTCGACTTGCGGATGATAATCTCGAAGATGGTGCCCATCATGGCGTTGTCGACGCGGTCGGGATGCAGGTCGGCGTTGTTCACGAAACTTTCAGTGACCTGAAACAGCAGGTCGTTCCGGTCGAGACGCGAGTAGATGCGGCTGATGTCGCCGTTCTCGCCATCCTCTTGAGTGAACGCCAACAGGATGTTGCGCACATTCTGGGTGAATCCGTCAAGATATGTCTTGAAATTGTCGGCAAGCATTTTGGGCTGGGCCAACAGCTTGTTGAGAGACAGACCGGAGGTGTTGAAGAAAGTCAGTCCGTTGCGCCGCATCAGAGCCATCAGCATCACGTCCTTCTTCTCGTCAGGAAATTCCTTGTATTGCTGATACAGTTCGTCATACCGGTCCTGCAGCACGCAGTCCAGCCGCCTGAGCAGTGTGAACGGCAGTATCACGTTTTCGACTTCCGTATCGTCATAGACACCACGGATAATCTCCTTGATGTTCCATATCATTCCTGCAAGTTCCTGTTCGGTCATATTTTGAAATGGGGTATAAGTCGGTTTGAGAATCTGTTGCAAAATTAATAAAAATATCGGCAAATCCCGCGTGTGGGTTCATTTATTTATTCGCGGTGCAAACTTTTTTTTCCGGGCCGGTGTTTTGAAAGAAAACACACCTATGATATGAAAACACTTAAATCTTTGGCGGCAGCGGGTGCCGCGGCCGCATCCCTGGCGATGCCTCAGGCAGGCGGTGCCTGTTCCCGTGTCGTTTATCCCGGTAATGACAATATATTGGTCGTAGGCCGCTCGCTCGACTGGAAAACGCCTATCCCGACGAACCTTTACGTCTATCCGCGCGGAATGGCAAAGAGCGGCAGTAACATGCCCGGAGCCATTACCTGGATCTCGCGCTACGGCTCCGTATATGCCGTGGGCTACGACGGCGGCGTCACCGAGGGTATGAATGAGAAAGGGCTCGTAATCAACGGCCTGTTCTGCAAAGGTACCGTCTATGACAATGAGGAAACCGCAAAGCGTCCCCCCATGTCCATGTCCATGTTTGTGGCGTGGCTGCTCGACATGAACAGCACCACCGATGAGGTCTGTGCCGTGCTGCGCGAGCATAATTTCTCGCTGTCCGGAGCCACCTTCGACGGCGGTACCGTCTCGGCGCTCCATTGGGGCATCACCGACGCCACCGGCAAGTCGGCCATCCTGGAGTTCGACCACGGGGTGGTGCGCCTCTATGACCCGGGCGACTTCCGCGCCATGACAAATGACCCGCAGTGGCCCGACATGACCGCCATCATCACATATTGGACCGGAGTAGGGGGACGCAACATGCTCCCGGGCACCGTGAAAAGTCCCGACCGCTGCGTGCGTGGCAACTACTTCGCCCACAACGTGGAAACGACCGGCGACCCTGACCTGGCAGTGACCATCACGCGTTCCATCCTTGCCAATGTCTCCGTCCCCTATCTTTACGAGGTGAAGGGCGAACCCAACCTCAGCAGCACGCAATGGCGCTCCTACAGCGACCTGAAACGCCACCGCTATTACTTCGACATAGTGACCAACCTCGGCGTCTATTACATCGACCTCGACAAGTGCAACCTCTCTAAAGGCGCGCCGGTACTGAAGCTCGACACCGCCAAGCACACCGGCATCTGCGGCGAGGCCAACAAATACCTCGAAAAGTCCAAAGGCTTCACCCCCATGTACTGACCCCGTGAAAACTTAGACACCATCCCATGGCAGCCGCACCGCAAAGTAACTGTGGTGCGGTTGTACAATATAATAAAGTTCAAAACGTTATAAATTCAGAGGCAGTGTCTGACGGCGGGAACGGCCCGTCATCAGAAAGCTCCCCCACCACAATAATTTGAACTTTACCTGATGAAATATATCCATACTCTTGCACTGGGACTGACGCTCGCGTCGGCCGTCATCTTGTCGCCGCAACTCGCACCGGAGACTTCGGCTCTCGACACCGGCCTTTACCGCCAGTCGTCGCGCCTCGCCACGGGGAAATGGGCCCGTGTAGCCGTCTCGCAGAGCGGTATGCAGCTGATCACCACCCAGCAGCTCCGCGCCCTGGGTTTCACCGACCTTTCGCGAGTGCGCGTGCATGGTTACGGCGGCCGCGAAATTCCTTTGGAGCTCAACTCCTCGTATGTCGACGACCTCCCCGAGCAACCCTCGGTACAGACCTCGAAGGGCATTGTCTTCTTCGGCGTTGACAACGTTACCTGGAAGGCAGGCCAGTCGGGCAACAACATGTATTACGAACGCACCGTGAACCCCTATTCGGAGGAGAGCTACTATTTCATCACCGAGAGCGACGAGCCGCGCCTCGTCCCCGAAGCTGCCTCAGCCGGCACTCCCGGCTCCACCGTCAAGACGAGTTTCTTCGACGTGTTGCTGCACGAGAAGAACCTGGCCTTTGCCGGCGAGACCGGCCGTTGCATGTACGGCGAGGATTTCCGCGCACAGACGTCGCAGACCTTCCCTTTCACCCTCACAGGCGCTTCAGGCGTCACTAAGGTGCGTGTGGTCTTCGGCTCCAAAATTTCAGGAGTGGCGGGAAAAGTAGGCGTCTCGCTCAACGGCGAGGAGCAACCTAATGCAATAACGCTCACTCCCACCACAGATTATGCCAATGTGGCGCGCGGTACTTTCAACTACACGGCAGACGGCGAGAAGCTCAACGTCGGGTTGCGTTACACCAGCCAGGGCGGCGTCCTGTCGATGGCGCGCCTTGACTATATACAAGTGGAATACGTGCGTCCGCTGCATCTCAACGGCGGCGAACTCTACTTCCGCGACCCCAATGCCGGGCGCGTAAGCTACACGCTGTCAGGCTGCTCGGCCGACACGCAGGTGTGGGACGTTACCAATCCCGCTTATCCCGCGCTCGTCACCGGCTCTCTGGAGGGCGACAAGCTGACGTTCGTTTCCCCCGGCACCGGCTACCGCGAATACGTGGCCTTCAACCCGGCGCAGGTGTCGCGACCGGTGAAACCCGCCGGCCGCGTGCAGAACCAGGACCTCCACGCCATGGAGGTACCCGACATGGTCATCATAACCCCCTCGGCATGGAAGAGCGAGGCCGAGCGCCTGGCGCAGTTCCGCCGCGAGCACGACGCGATGGTGGTGCACGTCTTCACCCCTGAGGAGGTTTACAACGAGTTCTCGTCGGGCAGCGCCGACATAGGCGCTTTCCGTAAGGCCCTGAAAATGTGGTATGACCGCGGGCGCCTGGGAGGTTCCCGACAGTTGAAATACTGCATCCTGATGAGCCGTGCCACCTTCGACAACCTCGGGAAAACAGAACAGGTGCGCCGCGCCGGCTATCCCCGCCTCCCCATGTGGGAGGATACCGGCGGCCTATCCGAGCATTCCTCATACGGCACCGACGATATCATTGCCATGCTCGAAGACAATCCCGGGCGCCTGTACATGGACTCCGAACCCCTCTCGATAGGCGTGGCGCGTATGCCCGTCAAGAGCGTTACGGAAGCTGCGCAGGCCGTCGACAAAATCATAAAGTATGAAACCGAGCCGCAGTACGGCGCCTGGCGCAACACCATCCTCCTCTTCGCCGAGGACAAGGACGGCGGCACGCACCTCAATTCATCGGAAAAAGAGCTGAAACAGTTCCGCCGGACCGAGACGGGACGCTCATTCATCTACAAGCGCATATACCTCGACTCCTACGACCGTGTGGGCACTTCCTCCGGATTCCAGTTTCCCGGCGCCAAGAGCGACCTGCTGCAGGCGCTCAGCGAGGGTGTGATGCTCCACAATTACGTGGGGCACGCCTCGCCGACGGCCATGACCAAAAGCCGCGTCTGGACCTGGGAGGACATGAACTCCATGACCAACCGCAAGCTCCCGTTCCTTTTCTCGGCAACCTGCGAGCTTACCCGCATCGACGCCAACGACGTGAGCGGCGGCGAGCTGATGTGGCTCAACCCTACGTCGGGATATGTGGGTATGTACACCACCCTGCGCAGCGTATACATGAGCAACAACGACTCCCTGGGTTACCACGTGGCTCGCATCTTCATGCAGCGCGGCGCCGACGGAAAGGGTCTCCGCCTCGGCGACTGGTTCCGCCTCTCCAAAAACGCCTACGCCAATGACAACAACAAGTTGCGCTACCTGCTGGTGGGCGACCCCGCGTTGCGCATCAACCTGCCGGAACACCGCATCGTCATAGACAGGATAGGGGAGCATGACATGACCGGCGATGCCCCGACTCTCGGAGCCACTGAACGTACCACAGTAACCGGCCACATAGAGGACTTTGACGGCAACCCGGTGCCCGACTTCAACGGATACATAGAACTGACGCTCTTCGACGCCGAGACCGTGATAACGACCCACGGCTACGGCGATTCCCCGAGCGACAAGCCGCAGGTCTACAATGACCGTGTGTCCAAACTCTTCAACGGCCTAGAAATGGTGAAGGACGGCCGGTGGACGGCCACGCTGATGGTGCCTCCGGTCATCGACAACAACAGCTCGCCGGCGCTGCTCAACGCCTACGCCTACAGCGACAAAGGCGAGCAGGCTTCCGGCTACACCGAGAATCTCCAAATCCTGGGCGAAGGCCCCGAATACGGCAAGAATACCGACGACAAAGGTCCGGAAATCACCGCAATGTACCTCAACAGCGAACAGTTTGCCGACGGCGACGTGGTCAACTCCTCGCCCACACTCTTCGCATCTTTCACCGACGAGAGCGGCCTGAACATCTTCGGGGGCACCATAGGGCAGCAGCTCACGCTGAAAGTGGACGACGACACCTTCACCAACGTGGACGAATACTACTCCCCGAAGGTGGGCGACCCCTGCTCGGGCAGCATACAGTATCCCCTGAGCGGCATAGAGCCGGGCGAGCACACCATGACGCTCACCGTCTGGGACCTCAACAACAACGTCAGCGAGCAGACGCTGACCTTCAACGTGGCTGTGGGGCGTGCCCCCAACATCTATGACATCACCACCGACGTGAACCCGGCCTCCACCTCGGTCCGATTCACCGTGATGCACGACCGTCCCGCCGAGCCTTTGCAGTGTACGGTCGACGTCTTCGACCTCGGAGGGAAGAAGGTGTGGAGCGGCGACGCCTCGACAGCCGGGACGTTCGACTCCTCGCTGTCCGTGCAGTGGAACCTCCTGTCCACGGCCGGCGCACGTGTGCCGCGCGGCATCTACCTCTACCGCGCCACCGTCACCGCACAAGACGGCACTGTGGCCACCAAGACACGCAAACTGGCCGTTACGGCACCATAACCAAGCATCACCGCCCCATGGCCTCAGACAGAGACAACACCCAGATACTGCTCCCCGAGCCGACGCTGCGCCGCCTGCCCTGGTACCTCTCCTACATTGACATCCTGGCAGCCGACGGTGTGGCCACCGTCTCCTCTACCCGCATAGCGCGGGCACTGAGCGTCGACGCTTCGCAGATAGCCAAGGACCTCTCTTTCCTAAATATTAAGGGGAAGACCCGCATAGGCTACGACGTGGAGGACCTGCGCCGCGCCCTGACCTCGTTCCTCGGTTTCCGCACGGCCCACAACGCCTTCATCTGCGGCGTCGGCAGCCTCGGCGAGGCCCTTATCCGCGACCGCGGCCTTTCCAACTACGGCCTGAACATAGTGGCCGGTTTCGATGTCAAGCCCCGGCTCATCGGCACCGAAATCTGCCATGTGCCCATATTCCACCCCGACGACATGAAGGCGCGGCAGTCCGCGTGCCAGGCCTCCATAGGCATCCTCACCGTACCAGTGAGACAGGCGCAGGACGTGGCCGACAATATGGTGGCCGCCGGCATAAAGGCCATCTGGAATTTCACCCCTTACCGTGTGCGTGTGCGGGACGGCATCGTGCTGGCCAACACCTCCATCTACGCCCACCTGGCAATCATCTACAACCGTCTTAACTCCATAGGAGGTGGAGCACTGAAATGAAAATATTCGGTATAGAACGGGCGGCGCCGGAGCCTGTCCAAGAGTTCTCCTGTTACATTGTGGCCGACTCGGCGGCGGTGCCCTGGCGCAAACCCTGTTTCGTGCCCGACTTTGCCGACGATTTCCGCCTGCGCCCCGTTGTGGCCGTGCGCATCGACCGTCTCGGCAAGGGTATAGCTCCGAAGTTCGCTTCACGATATTACAATATGGCGGCGTTGGGCTACGCGCTCCATGCCGAAGACCTTCGCCGGCGCCTTGCCGGTGCCGGTGAGCCGCAGTCGGCCGCCGTTAGTTTCGACGGCTCATTGTGCCTCGGGGCGTGGCAACCTTTCGCGGGAATAGTGCAGCTCTTCGACGCCGGCATCACCTGCCGCGTAGGCGCCGAAGAAACATTGCTCCGCTTCCCCGACCTGACTGACCTCGCTGCCCGCGCCATCTCTTTCCTCTCGAACACCTACACCCTTAAAACGGGCGACATCCTTTTCTTCCATTCCTGTGCGCCGGCCTGCGCACCCTCCGCCCTCCCCGGAGAGGAGGTGACGTTCGCAGCCGGAGATGACGCCCTTCACTCCTTCACACTGAGATAACATGAAACTGAGAAATACCCTCCTGCTACTTCCGGCCACACTTACTGCCGCCGCTGTTTTCGCTTTTCCCACGCGATACTTCGCCCCCAGGTCGGGCCTCGCCGAAGGCCGGTGGGTGAAAGTGTCGGTAGACACCACCGGCGTTTACCAGCTGCCCGACACCATGCTGGCGCGCCTCGGCTTCAGCGACCCGAGGCGCGTGGCGGTCTTCGGCCGCGGCGCATTGCCCTCCGAAGGGCAGTTCGTGCTTAAGGACGGCACCGTCGCCGTGGACAGCAACCTCTGCGCCGTGCCGGTGCTGGCCGACAGCACCGGTCTCCTTTTCTACGGCATAGGACGCGAATGGGTGGACTTCCTGCCGCCCGAACCGCCGGGCGAAGGGGAGGAACCCTTTGTCGACGGGTATTTCAAACGTACCGCCCGCCATATCTATTCGCGGCGCGGATATTACCTTCTCACCGACGCCGCGGCGCCCATGCCGATGGACACCCTGCCGTTCCCCCCGGCCGATGCGGTTGTCACCACGCCTTCCTACGCGTTGGATTACATGTATCTCGGCAAACCTAAAGTGTACGGCATAAAGGGCAACGGGCAGATATACTTCGACACCATAGTGACGCGTAATCAAGTGCTGAACTGGCGGCTTACCCCGCCGGGACTGATACCGGCATCCCCCTTCACCCTTACAGGCGACTTCTATACCACCTATACCAGCAAAGGCAACGAGAACGCCAAGTGGTCGCTGTGGATAGGCAACAGGGAGTACACGTTCGCTTCCACGTCGCAGATTTCCACCACAATGGCCAACAACTTCACCCGGCCCGTGCGCAATAGCCTGGCTCCCGGAAGCCAGGTGGCCATGTCGCTGCATATCGGCTCCGCGTCGGTGTCCAATGCCGGTGTGGACTATCTGGGACTGACCTACCGCCGCACTTTGCCCGCCGCCAAAGGGACGGACGGCGACATGTCCCTTCCCGCTGCGGCAGGAGGGTATGTTTGCCTGCCGCTGGCCTCCTCCTACTCCGATGCCCGTGTGCTCGAAATCAGCAATCCGCAGGCACCGGCGCTCGTTCCGAAAGGTGCCGACGGAAGTCCTGTGCTCGCCGCCGGGTCGCGCGTCACAGTTTTTGACCGCTCCGAACAGCAGCGCCGCGTGCGCGTGGAGGGTGAAGTGCGCAACACCGACCTGCATTCACAACTTGTCTCCGGCGCCGACCTCATTATCCTCACCATCCCGGCGCTCCGCCTGCAGGCCGATCGTCTGGCGCAACTGCACCGCGACCGCGACAGCCTACGCGTAGTCGTCGCCGAAGTGGGGGACGTCTATAACGAGTTCAACTCCGGCACCCCCGACCCTATGGCATATCGCACCATGGTGAAGATGGCTTATCAGAACAACCCCGGGAAGACGCATCTCAACCTGCTGCTCTTCGGCCCCATGCGCGCAGAAGCCCTCGGAATTAAGAAGGAACTCGACTACGACTCCTTTATCATCGCCTTCCAGGACTACCGCTGTTCGCAGGACGGCGACGCGCAAAACATCAACGACTTCCTGGGAATGATGATCGACACACGCATCAACAATCTCGAGTTCAACAACGTGGAAGTGGGTGTGGGCGTGCTCCCCGTGGCCGGCGAGCAGGAAGCCGCGCAGATTATCGACAAGATAGAGCGTTATCTCGACTATGAAGGCTATGCCGACGTCAGCAACAAGGTGCTGGCCGTTTCCGGCACAGGAGACAACAACCTGCACACCGAGGGTGTGGTGCGCATGACCACCGAGCTCAACAACCGCTTCAATTCCAGCTTGCTCACCACACCGCTGGTGTGCGAGGCTTTCTCCAAGGACCAGATAACCGGCCGCTTAAGAAACCTCCTTAACTCAAACTTCACATTTGCTTTCTACCTGGGCCACGGGTCCGAGTTCAAGCTCGACAAGGATGTGAACCTCTTCAGCAAGAGCGAAGCCACACTGATGGAAAACAACGTGTTGCCGTTCTTTATCTTCGGGACGTGTGACAATACCGGTTTCGACGTCGGCAACCGAGGCCTCGGCGAAAGCATGGTCATCGACAGTCCCAACGGACTCATCGGTGCTATCCTCTCCTCGCGTAAGGCTTTCTCCAACCAGAACGAGCAGTTCGTGAAACAGGTGCTTACCCATCTTACGCAGACGCCCGCAGGCCTCACCATCGACACCATGCAGACCATCGGGCAGGTCTACGCGCGCGCCAAGACCGCCATGCGCAATACTTACGAAAACACCTTCCAGTTGATGTGCGACCCGGCGTTGAAACTCCACATACCTCTGCTCGCAGCTAACCCCGACAACGCGGCCGGGCTGAGCTTCGTCCCCGGAACACGCGTCAAGCTCACCGGCCCGGTGACGCGCCGAGGGACCTCGGTGGGCATCGACGACTTCAGCGGCATGGTGACGGCCAAAGTGCTGGCGCCGGCACGCAGCGAAACATGCCCCAACCTCATTAACCCCG
>ERZ791923.839-NODE-839-length-39352-cov-7.645418_pt1 | contig 39352 bp, 36 predicted proteins | sample MGYA00510133_ERZ791923 | MGnify/ENA primary metagenome ERZ791923 (study PRJEB30046, sample SAMN00792106) | human gut metagenome | study: EMG produced TPA metagenomics assembly of the A metagenome-wide association study of gut microbiota in type 2... | reverse complement strand
TGCAATTTAAACTGCTAGTTTTTCCATGCTACTACTTTTGCAAACTAGCAGTTACATTTGCAAAAGTGTATCCTTAAATGAATTTTTAACCGCTAGTTTTCCCATGCTACTACTTTTGCAAAATAGCAGTTACTTTTATAACTATATGTTTACGGAATTTTTTAAGATTTTATAAAAAAACATCTATAAAAAGTTATTCATAACAATACTTTTTATAGATGTAAATAATCAATCCTGAATTATATTTTCTATCTAAACGGCAACTTTCATCTCCAAACTCTCTCACCTTTTCAAATCCTTCTCCTCCAATTTCCCAACTTTTCAACTCACTATTCTTCTTTATAATTTCTCCATACAGCCGTTCTCGAAATTCTTTAGTTACTGGATAGCATACCTCTGTATATTCCCTTTTCACATTTTGGGTAACAATAATTTTAATATATTTATTTGCAGATATACATTTTTAATAGCTTGGTTATTAGCCATGCTCGGTTCGATTTTGCTTTGCTTCATCTCACTGACGGCTGTCGCCATATAAGACCGAAAAGGAAGAAACTCCCATAAATCCATAAATGCATTTCCACCTTCCACAACGCCGATTCATTTGCAATATGTGTAATCGTAGTTGTTTTCGGTACACATTTGTGTCTTTCGATTTATTTTATCTTTGTATTATTTATATTTTTTGTGTCGATATGATTTTATGGAGCCAAAATGGAGCCAGTAGGACTTCCCTAACATCCACCTACTTCCATTTCTCATACACTATCCACACAACATTTATTCCTGCAATAATCTCTTAAAATTCGAATATACAATTTCAATTAAATCTGGTTCGTTAATTGCCCGGGCAATTATTTGGTATTCTTTTAATAATAATTGTGGTATATATCTTCTCCCATCTACTCTAGAATACGGTCCATCACTTTCAATCAAAATCTTATCCTTTGGAATGGCTCTTACTACTTCCATATTCTGTAACATATTCGCATTAACAGAAAAATAACATCCCAATTTGATAAAATCTTTTTGAATCCTTGTTGAACCAGTATACCAATGTATAATGCATCTTTGTGGCTTATATTTACTAATTATGTGTAAAGCTTCCTCTTCTGCTCCTCGTATGTGAATAGACATCAACTTATTATATTTTGAACATATTGACATTATCTCATCAAAAAAAATGATTTGCTCTTCTTTTTGAATTCCCTTATTCTGTGTAAAATCAAGTCCTATTTCACCCACATAGTTAGTTTGTTTTAGTAAATACTTAAAATCCGTCATATCCCTCATAGTTAAATCACTATTTAACGGATGAAAGCCTATTGCAAACTTAACATATTTACTATTTGAAAATAACTCTTGACAGCTCAAAAACACTCCAGGCGAATTGGTCATGCACAAAGTGTACTGTCTTTCCTTTTCCAAATATTGAAATATGTCATTATAATTCTTATACATATCCAAATGAAAATGTGAATCAATTAATCCATACATATTATTCCTCTAGCATTCTCTTTATTTCATCATCAGCAGAAAAAAGCCTCTCCAAATCATCCATTGTAGCCTTATATAATCTTAGAAATTTATCTACTTCATTATTTGATAAATGCCCTGCTACTCTTATCTTATTCTTAATATCAATATCACTCATATTCTTATACTTGTATACCGCTGAAATTACCGCTCTCAAATCACTAGCCTTCTCTGATTCACCATATTGACTCAAAAAATCTTTAGTTTCAGCAGTAAATGAATATTTATAGTCTTTAGTATCTATCAAGGAACTTTTTCTAATCAAGCACGGATAGCAATAACCACAATTTATTGGATATTCATTATTTCCTTTTTTATTATATCGAGCAAGGCATGGATGAGAGCAAGATATTGTATCTTTATAATGAGCTGAAAATGCCTCTGTGTCTTTTACTAAATTTACAATTTCTTTCTTAGTTGAATACGCAAAAAAGTTATTAATCGGATTATTTATTCCTACACATTTCAAGATCTCCATAAAACTATTTAAGAAATATGGGTGTGTTGTTCTTGTACTACATGTACCTTTTCTACTTTCTGTAAGAGGTATATTAAGCCCTATAAATCCATTCTCTGGAATGTAAATTGGTACATCTTCTCCCAAAATTCCAGCTATTGATAATGCTGCACATAGGAAGAGCAACGATCTTCCTCTTGAAGTATTTTCTGTTCCTGTCAAAACTTCACCACTTATTTTTTTAGGGGCACGTGAGTTTGCCGAAAAACTAACGAATTTAACTATCTGTTCAGCATAAATATTTTGAAAAGTATCAACAAAATACTGCTGTTTTTTTCTTAATTTGGGGTATTCATTATGTCCTACTAAGCATGGTGAATTACCATCTTCTAATAATTTGATTGCACCACAATATGAATCCAATCCACCAGAAAACAGGCTAACACAATTGCATTTTTCCAATTCTAAATGTACTCTATTGGGATTTTCTCTTTTACTATACTGCTTATTACTCTTTCTAAAATTAACATCCCAATTATCACCTGTTAAAAAAGTAAGCATCTTATTCCATTTTTCTTTTGTTTTCTCCCACTGTTCAATTTTAATAACAGGTATACTCACACTGATATCTCTAGTCCAGCAATCGCAAAATTTACGTCTATCAATTCTTTTGTCTAAAGCAAATATACTGATTCCAATAACAAATATATCTTCATAGATTTCTGGTATAAAAAGTCGGTCCATTCTGTACCATGTATTAGTTATATTCGTAAAAATAGTACTATACCCTTCTCTAGTCAATGAAAAAATATATGAATCAGCCCACTCCTCACTCGGAAGCTCATCATGTTCTTTATCAATCCAAAAATTCATTTACTCTGCCTCCTCATAAAATAATTCAAATACTTGATAAGCATCTTTCAATGCATCTTTTACTAATTCTGTGGCTCTTAAATTTGAAAAATCAACAACTTTTAAGTCATCAAAACTTAACTTCTCATGTAGCTCATTAGAAATATATTTATTCATTTCTGACAACAATTTTTTTGTTTCAGCCGGACTTTTTTTCATGCGAATTTTTTCTTCATATCGAAAGGCAAAACTCAGTTTAACATATTCTATAATCATTTCTTTTAATAATTGTTCACATGAAACATCTTTCAATTCTTCCATATCCGTAATCTGTAGTTCTTTAAGTGCTGACGCTATTGCCTCAGCAGAAAGATAATCTTCTGTCGTACTGCCGCAATTTGTGAAATCCTGAAGTAATTCGTTCAAAATAGTTTCAGAATCTTTTCCTATAAGATCCTTTCTACCCAAATCAAACAATGCTTGATTTAATCCACTATTGGTCACTGCATTGGCAAACAATAAAACTTTTGCACTTGCTTTTGTAAAATTGTTTGTCGATTCCATATCATGCTTCATAGCTGTGGCAAATCTGCTTGCAGCTTTCATTTTCGATTCACTATCTCCATGATTGATATATGAAGTAACTGCTCTTTTAGCTTGAGACCAATGTATTGTTTTTGGAGCTATATATCCTTTTGAAGTTCCCATATTATTTTTTCACATCCTTTATCTTATTTACTGTTCTTTGAGTAATTCTTTTATCCACAAGCAGTTTTTGTAATAAATCATCCACCATTTCTTGTTCTACACTATACATAGATTTTAAAGAAACCATATCTCCTGCCTGCATCTTGCTATCATCTTTCTTAATATTTTCTATTATATCACTTCTATAATCATTAATTTCTTTGAATAGTAAAGCATAAAAATACGACTCAACATTTCCATTTTGAATTCTTTTTAAAATGATTGTCATAACATCATCCAAATCCGTAGAATTCATCTGCTTCATATCTTCAACCACCCTCGGTGCCAATGCTGGAGATATATTAGAAATCCTATCCAACATCATTTTACTTGCTTCGCTTATATTTGACTCAAGATCTTCCTTTGGGTTCAATATTTCTCTTGTGAGATAAAAATACCTGTCTAGATTTTCTTTTTCCAACTCTATAGGTGGACAATTAATCCATGCCTTAATCCTAGGCCTGTACCATTTCTGGTATGTTGCATTTGGCTCTGGTTCATCTACCCCCTGCCTCATTAACTTATATTGTTCATTTCCCGAATCTGTTTCCTTATTAAAATTTGAATTCCATACATTTAATTGATTAAATAACTCCGAATTAAGCTTGTGTAATATGAGTAATTTAGCCATAATTGCCATATCCAGTTCTTCATCACCGTAATATATCTTTGACAAATTCCTTTTTGTAATAAAGGTGTTCAGAAATCTTTTAACTTGTCTTGGATTCCCATTAAGAGTAATCGATGCTATCTTTCTAATCTTTAGGATTACATCCATTACCTCTTTGTACTCTTCATTCTTTTCAGATAAAATGCAGTCATCTATGTTACCACATAAATCTTCTATTTGCTCTACGTCAATCACATCAGAAGCTACCATAAGCTTGTTGCCTGAAATTTGTGATACAAGATTCTCAAACTTTTGGGGATCCATATATTTTTGTAACACTAATAGTAATAGATAATTTTGAACATCCTTTGATGATAATTCAGGTATCTGAATAGGAATTTGTATCATTTTTTCGATATATTCCCTATCTAACTCAACATTAAATCCATCAATTTTAGGATATTTCTTTTTAATAGCGTATTGAATCACATTCTCATCTGCTGCTATAATGAAAGTCGTCTTTTTAACAGAAAGAAATAACTTTATCACTTCCAGAGTTTCTATAATTCTTTCTGGTTGACAACGATCCAAATCATCAATCAAAACTACTACCCTTTTTATTTCATCTGAGTCAAGTGTTTTTTCAAATTCGTTTCTAAAATTTCTCACATTGTTAACAACACTGTCATTTACATCCTCATCATCTTTCAAATAATTGTCCTTAATTCCTTTTATGGAATCAGAAACACTTTTTATTGTTGTTTCAATCTCTTTTGAGTCACTCGGTAAATTAAGCACTAATGGTAATGGATTACCTGTAATCAGGCTAGCAATTGCAGGAGCTGCTGTGGATACAACTTTTGTTCCAACTTTCAAAAAATCAATTTTCTTGATAAGGCTGGCTAACGACCCTTTTATTTTTTTAGGTATTTTTTCATTTTCTTTAAGTTCTCGAAGCAAAGCCTCCATAATAGCTGCTTTTGCATCCTCATAATTTTCAAACATCCATGCGTTTATGGTGACACATATAATTCCATCTTTCCCTTCATATGAACTATTTATCAGATTAAGTAAAGTTGATTTACCCGCACCCCATAAGCCAAATACACCTACTGTAAGCGGCTCCACGTCCGTATTAATTGCCGTTTCCGATATAATATCAGCATATGGCTTATAAAAAAGCATATCAATTTTAGAAGCATTATCTGTCCACATACAATCACCTCAACCATGTACTTTTCAATCATTTACACATCTTTTTTCTGATTTTCACTTACTCCAATACACTAAAACACTCTGTATATCACGCATTATTAATTCTTCAAATGATATTATCTTGTTATCACACATCTTTATCAATCTATCAGTATCCTTCAATGAAACTACCGATACTTTTTCTGGTGCTTTTTCCAAAGTTTCCTTATGTTTTTCGAGCATATCTCTTATCGTCCTTTTAACTTCTTTAAAAACTACCAATGTAACATTATTATCCATAATAATCTCTTTAACCTTATCCACAGAAAAATCATTCACATCTCTTTCAGTAATTAATCCACACCCTGTTGTTGTTGCCAAATATCTTTTAACATTAGCACTTGTAGATTTTCCTGTCGTTAATCTAAATCTGTCTTTCAATGTAGTTTGACACTCTATATTAATTACTTGATCAGGTGCGTTTTCAATTGCTGCCAAATTCGGAATAACAAAATCCATAACAGTTCCACCTGTATCCTTCTGTTTTTGTGTTTCATATGGTATTTCACATACTTCAAAAATCTTTTCCAAATGATTCTGTAATGAATCTCCCACTCTAGTTTTCGCTGACTGCTTCTGTGAAAAAGATATGTGATCAATAACAGGTGCAGTTATTTCAAATATTTCGCATATAAACTCTGCCTCTTTATATGATTTTTTACTACACTTTTGATAGATTTCAAGCATTCGTCTTATGAAATTCGATGTGTCTGGATAACTTTCATCCTCTTTTTCAAAAATATTCTGATAATAATACGGAATAACCTCTGCAATAATCCTTGCACTTCTGTCATTATAAATCGAAGTTTCTGCTATTAACAATTTTTTTAATGTTCCATCTATATCTTTAAGAATATTTTCTCTAGTTAATTGTAAACCTGTTTCTTTTTCATACTTTTCAAAAGCCGCATTTGCCATTTCTTTAGTTGCTCCAAGATAATTATCTCTCACCTTTTTCATATATCCCTTTTGACCTTGTATTTCATCTTTTATTGCCATGTTTTTTCTCCTTTTTCTGTATTATAGCAAAACGAGCAACCTAAATTATATTCAGGTTGCTCAAACTCTTATTCAAGTACTCTCATTATTTCTGTTGCTACCGCTTTTGCTAATAATGGTGGCACAGCATTACCTACCTGAGAATACTGAGGTACTTCTACGCGTCTACGCAATCCGCCTGTTGTTCTTTTTCCTAAAAACTCAAAACTATCATCAAATGACTGCATTCTAGCCAATTCTCTTACCGTAAATGTTCTTGGTTCAAATGGGGAAATATAATCATCTGCAATAGTCATGACAGTTGCTGATGGTCTGTTTCTATTTAATCTTGTTCTAATATTCTTTTTTGTAAGTAAAATGTCCGCATTATCTCTACTTACATTTCCAGCTCTAAATAACGCAACAACCTGCTCTGCCTCAATTCCCATTCTTTCAACACAATGAGCAACTAATGCTGGTGAATTAGCAATGTCAATACCTTCTGTCATAACACGCTGTTTTAGTCCTGCACCATCTTCACCTTCTCTAAATAAAGCAAATCTTTCAGAAATAATTTGCTGATGCGCAGATACCTCATTATTATGTATTACTCCATTACTATTGATTGTGTTTCCATTAACATCCGGTGTACGACCTTCTCTTGAAGCAATTTGGAAATCTGTGTCTATGTTATGCACTTGATTACGAATATCTTCATTTCTGATTAAATCACTTATTGCATCTGTAATTGTTAATGCTGTATCGTCATTATGTGTTGGCTCCGGATATACCGGTGGTACCATATCATTTCTATAAGCCATAACAATTACTCTATTTCTTCTCTGTGGCACCCCATAGTGAGCCGCATTTAATATCCTAGGTTCCAAAGTATGATATCCTATTAATTGAAATTCGTGCATTAATATATTAGGAACTATTTCGCCATCAGGATATTGATAACCTGTCACTCCTTCAAATCCATAGAATTTTGTATCCATAAATCCTGTAACATTTTCTAAAACCACATATCTAGGGCGCACTTCATTAATTACCCTTAAATATTCTCTAAAAAGCATATTTCTTGGATCATTAGGATCTCTACGTCCTGCCCTACTAAATCCCTGACATGGAGGTCCTCCAAAAACTGCATCTATCTCAGGAACATCCTGATTTCTGAATATTTCCAAATTTGCTATTTTCTCGTTAATTAAATTTCCTGTCAACTCTCTTATATCACCACGATGGAAATATGTATTTACACCCTGATGCAACCCTAACTGCTCATGTCTATTCATATATGTTCTTTGAACATCTGGATTTATATCACTTGAGAAAAGGATGTGAAAACCTGCTTGAATAAGCCCCTCACTCATTCCACCAGCACCACAAAATAAATCTATTGCATTTGGCATTTTTATTCTCCTCCTTTTCCTAAATTTTATCATTTGCCTTCAAAAATGTCCAGGTTTTTGTGTTAATTTAATTTTAGAACATATGTTCTGTTTTGTCAATTTGTTTTATTTGTTTTCTAGAAAATATCTGCTTAATTTTATCATATATTTTTTCTAAATTCTACAGAACAATTGTACTCTCTTAATTTCAACCATTTATTTCTCCACCTTTCTACTAATTACTCTCGAACTCGTCTGTGCCTTTATTGACACACCATTCCATCTATAATCATATAACTCCACATCTTCCGGAGTAACCGACAAATAATCTCCATTCATACCTTGAATCCTTATTTCATTATCATCAATTTCCACATCAACATACAATACCTGTTTATATAGTAGCATTCCGTGTAAATAACCATATTTATCTTTTAATTTATCTGAACCCGCAATCTGTTTTCCACACCACACATATGTTGCTGAATTTACAGTATAATACGGAATATCATCAACAACCACAAATTCATCTCCGTGATCATGTCCATTCATACATAGCAATACATCTTTTCCTTGAAAGAGCATTCTTATTTCCTCACGATTGTAAATTCCTCTATCCCTGTGATTATTTACAAGGCTATGATGTGAAAATATAATATATTTCTTACCATCACTTAATTCTCTTTCAAGCCATTCTTTTTCCTCTTTGGGAATAATTGGATAAAGTGCGTCGCCTTCCTTATAGTTCCGTTTATAATAAGATTTTTCCTGTCCTTCTTTTCTAATATAGCAGGAATTTAAAACAATAAATTTAACATCTTTATATGAAAATGAATAATACGGTGATGGCATTGCCAAGAAATCTATAACTCTATCTAAACAACAAGCATCTGTTTCATGATTTCCTATGGTATGATACATCGTAATCCCAGTTTTTCTAAACTTTTTAAGGACTATTTCTTTATTATCTTCAATCGGACTACACAAATCTCCTAACGAAATGACAAAATTCGGTTGTACTTCCTTAATATGTTCTGTTAACTCCACCACTCTTTTTTCTCCGTCAGATACCTCATCATAATGAAGATCTCCAAACACTGTAAATCTAACCATACTATTCCTCCAAGAACAAAGCAAATATCAAGAATTATTTACATTTAAATATTCTTATATAATGTGTAAAATGTAGTATTATTTATAAAATCATCGACCATCAAAAATGACTTTGCAACATCATTCAACTCTAGAACCAATTGATAAAATGCTACTTCTCCAGCCCCAATACGATATGGTCTAATGTTTCTTCTTTCTTTCATCCATTCTTCTATAACTTGAACATTTTCAGGATACACATATTTCAATGTTTTCCTATCGAAAGCGGCTCCTACGGAATCAGGGTATGAATACATTGCCGCCTCAAAATCACCAGTTTCTATTGCTTCATCATCGTATTCAGCATAAAACTCAGAATCAACCATAATAGATGCCCATGGAAATAGTTCTCTAAACACCTGTATATATGGTTTCAAACCAAATCCCAAAAAAGAACGATTAAAAATTTGTTTTTGTATACCCTCTTTGTCAATTATTCTTAATTTGAAATCACCTCTACCAGATGATTTATTAATCCACTCTTCAACATTTAATACAACTTTATTTCCATTAAGTATCTCTTTCATCCACGATTTTGCAAATAAAAAGGTATTGAACTTCTTCTCATATTCAGTTATATTGTCCGCCAATTCATACAGTTTTGGTTTCGCCGTTTCCAAAAGATTAGAAAATGGTATCTCTATTTTCCAGTTTTTTGAAGTCAACGTAGCAGTTTTAGGATTAACTACATTCCAGTAACATGTATCATTCGTTGGATTATACAAAACAATTATTACAGGTAATGAGTGGTTCACCCAATAGTCATAATGTTTTCTTTCACCTCTATAAATAATACCATTGCTTGTTGTTTCATTAAAAAAAGAGTTCCCTGATTTAATTTGAACAGCAATTAACTTCCCTGTTGCATACCCATTTTCAATTGTTTCTATTTGAGCATCTACTCCATAATCATCAGTTGGTTGTTCTCTAAAAATTAGTCCCATTTGATTAATGATTTTTTCAGTAGTAGAAACACCTATTCTCTCAACAGACATTCTTTAATCCTCCTACATCCTCTTGTAATAGTCAACACACCCTAATATTTCAAGTCCAAACTTTTTATCACCTCATCATATCAAAAAAGTTCCTCTATTTCTACTTATCAGTACATATATTTTTATTATTTACCTAAACGGCAACTTTTCATCTCCAAGCTCTCTCATCTTTTCAAATCCTTCTCCATCAATTTCCCGACTTTTCAACTCCCTATTCTTCTTTATAATTTCTCCATACAGCTGTTCACGAAATTCTTTAGTTATCGGATAGCATACCTCTGTATATTCCCTTTTTCCATCTTTACTCTCTGTTGCTCTTGTTGGCATTGCAACAAAGCTTCCTTTTTCGCTTGCGATTACTCTTACTCCATCTACAACGAAACATTTATCAATGTATATCTTACCAATACTTTCTATCCTGTCATTAAAATTGCAAGGATACATTGCAACAGAAACGCCGACTTTATCTTTACCTGATGTAATGTTAACTTCTTTGGCATTGCTTTTGTATGCCTTAATAATATTGTCATACAACTCTTTTCTAAATTCCGCTGTTGTAGGGTAAAAATAATTTTTGTAAATTGCATTTCCATGCTCGTCAGTTTTATTTGTTTTGTACCCTGGCATTGCTACAAACAGTTCTCCATTTTTTGCTTCTTTAACTGTAATATCTGTCACTTTAAGACTTTCTTCAAAAACTATTGATACAAATGCCTTTGTGCTCCAATCTTCACTTTCTAATTTGTTAACTTTAATACTATAATTCATCTTTTTAACTCCTTTCGATTTTTCTGTCTTATTGCTCTAATTGGGCCACCCATACTTATACTAAATTAAAAGTTCTTCATTTAAGAGTTAGCCACACTATACGCCACCTACTTACCTGGCCTGCATATCATCACCAATCCACCATTATGATAATTACCCAAGCACACTCCATGAGCTTCATCCACGGCTTCAACCATCTTTCCATTGCCCACATAAATTCCAACATGGCTGATGTTCTTATACCTTCCATTGGTTGTATAACTGTAGAAAATCAAATCTCCCGGCTGTAGATTTTCTTCTTTTACTGTCTTATCTTTCAGCCCTTCTGCTTCTGCAGCCGCAGTTGTTCCACCACCAAACGATATGTCAACGCCTGCTGACTTCCACGCATAGTACGCCAAGGAACTACAGTCAAATGCTTTTCCACTGTTTCTTAACGGCTGACTGTAAGGATATCCTACTTTTGACAAAACAAATGAAGCAACAACTTTTTGTGTTGAGTTAGAAATCTTGTCTGTTATGTTGCTTATTTCCTGCGGAGTAAGACTTCCCTGTAATCCACTTATCTGGCTTCCACCAGAAGGATTGTTTGTTATGTAAGCACTCATCAATTGATTAAGTGTTGCCGTTCTGTCCTCGTCAAACTGATACTCTGTTGCCATTTCAGTATATGTTTTTAGTGTAATTCTCACCTCTAAGTACTTTGTCTTCTTTTTGCCTTTTTTCTCTGTTACATTCTCCGTTGTGTATTTACACATGTCATCAAATACCGCCTTCAAATTCTGCTTGTTCGTTTCATTCATTTTTGTTGCGGTATTTTCATATCCGTACTTAACCATATATACACTCATAATGTCGTAATAATTGGACGGTTCACTATTCATTCCTTCATAATCCACATACACCTTTCTTCCCTTGTCAGCGTCCTTGTGTTCATCAATCAAAGCCTGCACTTCCTGATTAAATTCTGAAACATACTGTGTTGTCACTAACTGTATTGTGTCTCCACTTTCCAATGGTGGAAGAAATAATGCAAATGGCGAATTATACAGAACTGTAATTACAGCAAATACAATTCCGGTTGCTGATATTACAATTATTAAAATTGGTGTAATCAATGGTGCCAAAAGTGATACTGCTCTTTTGATTATAAAAGTCATTTTGTTTCTTACCATGCTCCTCACAACTTTAAACAGACTGTCATTCTGCTCTTCATTCGGTTTCAGCTTGTCCATAAAAAATTTCATCATTCTACTTCTTTGCTCTGCCTTGTAAAATGTATTGTCAATCTTCATTCCTGCTGCTTCTCCCGCAGCCATTCCTATCAAAGTACCTTCCGGTCCTGCCACTGAACCTGCCACTGCCGTTCCAGCCTTAGTTGCAATCTTTGCACTTTCCTTTGCCACTTTCCTGCCGTTATCTTTAGCCATCTTTTTAGATGTTTTCCTTACCACCTTTCTGCCTGACCTTTTTGCTAATTGTTTATCTCTATTAACCACTCTCTTTCTCAACCTGCTTCCTACGACTTCTTTTTGAAGTTTTGAAGCTTTTGCTTTCTTTCTAATTTGATTACCTTCATTTACAATGCTCTTTATAGGCTTCATTGCCATTCCTGTAGCTTCAAAAGTTTCCTCAATGTTTTCACCGCCTTCAATGTTATCTGTAATCTTTGATTCTGCTACTTTTCTCATAACTCTTGCATTATTCTTTGTTCTTGTAGATATAGCTTTACTGTCTATTTTTACATCTCGCTTCTTATGAATCTTGCCCTCTTGCTTCTTGTGTATTTTTGATTCAACTTCTTTTTCTTTATCTATTTTCATGTCGTTCTCCTTGATTTTGGGTAAAAAAAGACGCCAAGGTTAGCTTTTACACTAACTTGGCGTTTTTATAATACTTTTTTCAACTATTTAATTCTCAATTTGTTATTTTTTCAATAAAAATCCATATGCCACTATTATACTACTCTCCTATAATATTATCTAAAATATTCAAAATACTAATTCCCGCATCATAATATGTAATTACTGTATTAATTGATATATTAACATTGTCCCCATGAGCAAAATCATTTCGCAATTGCACTAGTGAATTCAACTTATCTTTTTTCTCTGACTCTTTGACTTGTTGATCAAAAATATTCCTTTTCAATCCCGAAATATTTTGAAGCATATTGCTCATGTTGCCTGTATTTGGATTACAAGAACTATCTAAAATCATCTTTTCTAAATATTGCCCTGTTTCTTCACGTACATTCTGTGACAAAAAATCAAATACAATCTTTTTAAAAACAACTTCTATGCTTCCACTTGCTTTAACAACTGCATAGGACACCAAATACTTTGTTTTTATATCAAACTTGTTTCTGTCCTTGTTTATCCACTCTCTTATGCTTTCCAATTCTTGTCTAGCATCATCGAGTTGTTGTATATATTCATCTCTCATATTTAATACCATAAATTAACTTTGATGCAAGCTCAATTCTTTTAAAAATATTCTCTGTGTTTGTAGTTCTATGACTCGATGCATCCTTAAAATCTTCGTTATCTAACAATTCTTTATATTTTGCAAGGTAATTATTTTCAAATTCAACTACATCTTTTTTTATAGCATATGATGTAGCAACTGCAACTGCATCAAAAATAGCTGGGTTTATTTTATTTGTAAATTCAGTCGAATCCTTCTTTAAATTTCGAAATGCTGACTTTCCAAATACTTTCTTACACGTTTCAATCATTTCAACAAACTCTTTTCCCATTTTATCAATTATATCTTCTTCTACGTTGGTCTTATCGCCCATATAATTGTTTAAATACTTAGTTAAATTTATTTGCTTAAGTTTTTTCTCTTCTCTATTCTGAAGTTCAGACATTGCAAAAAATCTTAAAATCAACTCCATATCAGCCATTCTTGCATCTTCTTTTTCTGTACCAAGAATTTCTCTCCAAACTTGATTTTTATTTAACTTTATTAACAGATTATTACATTTTCCTTGATATACGCAATTTCTTATTTCTTGAGGTTTCAGTATTCTACCGCCCGTATTAATTCTTTCGAATATCTGAAACATCCCTGTATCATTTTTAGGATATTTTTGTTCAAAAATAATTGCATGTATAGTTGTATTTCTTATCCTTCTTTTTTCCTCAACACTTAGTTCTGTAAAAGCCTTTCCTCTCCATCTTTCATTAATATTTTCGGTATTTGATAATTTAAAAACTTTTCCATCTCCAGAAAAAATCCCTTTAACATAATCATACACTGTCATTATTCTCTGAAAGCCATCAATAATAAGCATTGTTTCATTAGGCTCTTTTGCAAAAAAAACACTAGGTACTGGTAATCCTAACAAAATGGAATCTATAAATCTGCTCGCTTCACCTTTATTCCAGACATACTTTCTCTGTAATTCTGGTTTTAGTAATTCATCTTCATCATACATAGAAACAATTTCTCTAAAAGATAAATCAGCTCCCCAAGAATTGATATTATATAAATCATCATCCGAATATTGTTCTCTTTCTTCCTTTACTTCATCAATTAAACTTTCTGACATTTCTACTCCTCCTTTTGTATAACGCTGTTCTATGTCTTTTATATTTAATGTGTCATGTTCTTCCAAACAAATAACTATGCCGTGTGAAGTTATATCATTTTTTTTATTCTGGAATAATCTTGTATTAAGTAACAAACAACTTTTAATATCATTTTTATCATAAATTAACACAAAATCATCCTTAATCCATTTGTCACATTTATAAATAATTTTATTAATTATAAAGCTCCGTTTTATTTCAGACTCTAAGCACACAATCCTATAATAATACATTTATTATTTTCCTTAACTTTATTACACTATAACTGTATATTATTATCTCCTAGTTTATGCTTATTCTATTCATCAATATTTGTGCTTCTTTTAACAATTATATCGCTTCAATATTCATTTATATATAATTATGTAATATTTTCATTCAAATTTCAACTTTAAGTATTAATTTGTTTGAATTAAGAATATACAAAACTTTTTTAATACGTAAACTAGTTTTTATATGTTCTACCACACCCACCTCCCCTTATTCAATTACTGCTTTTCTTTCTCCAGCCTTTCCATCTTCTCATACATATTGGTATTATAAAGCCTGTAAAGTTCACTGTCCTTTGTTATCACATTGTCAAACGGTACCATTCTGCTTCCGCATTTTATAAGCCCGCATCCTGACGGTGAGTCTATCACGTAATTAAGTTGTTCCTCTGATATTTCCAGTGCCTCCACTATCTTTTCTATGTCCTTGCTTGACTGATTTAAAAGAAGTATGAATGCTGAGTTTGAAAGCATTGTGGTGCTTGTCTCACTCATTAAAAGGTCCACTATGTTCTGTGTGATTCCTGTACAGAGTCCTCCCTGCTTTCTTACCTTCTTCCACATCTGACGAAGGTATTCCGCACTGAATGGTGAATTAAGAAGTACATGCACTTCATCAATGTAAAACCATGTTGCTATTCCCCTTTCACCATTGTCGATTATCTTCTGCTGTATTGTTTCCATCATTACAAGCATCGCAAGTGGGGCAAGGGATTCTCCAAGGTCTCTTATTCCGTACACAATGAATCTGTTGTTTACATTTATGTTTGTCTGATGGTTAAAGATGTTAAGTGCTCCGGTAACAAATATTTCAAGTCCAAGTGCCACGTCTCTTGCTTCCTTGTCTTCCTGTTCAAGAAGTCTGTTGTACAAGTCCTCCATTGTTGGAACGTATTTTTCCCTGCTTCTTGCAATGTCCATGTACAGGTCCTTTACGCATCTTGAAATGATTGACCTCTGCTGTGGTGTTATTTCCTTCATTATCTGCTCACAGATACTTAGCATGAACTGGCACTTATCCCTTACCCAGCCCTTACTGTCCAATACATCAAGATTCCACACATCCATGTCCATGGGGTTAATGTAGTTTCTTGTGTTTGTTGAAATGTTTATGTAAGTTCCATTGTATTTTTCAGTGACATCCTCATATTCATTCATTGGATCCACTGCAATTACATTGTCATCTGTTGAGAGTAAAACTGAGCCCATTTCCATCTTTGCCTGAAATGACTTTCCTGCGCCTGACACACCGAATATAAATCCGTTGCCGTTTAAGAGTTTCTTTCTGTTACCCACAATTATGTTTTTTGATATCTGGTTTACGCCATAGTAAATGCCGTTTCTGTCACAAAGTTCCTGCACGTTAAACGGCATCAGCACTGCAAGACTCTGGGTAAGCATTGTTCTCATTGTCTCAATCTGTCTTACTCCTATGGGAAGTGTTGTGTTAACTGCTTCCCTCTGTTTGTACATGCATGTGTCAACAGCACATCCTGCTCCCTTTGCAATGGAGTCAACTGTCTCACAGATGCTTTCAAGTTCATCCCTGTCATCTGCCATGACAATCATTGTCACTGAAACATAGTAAAGGCTTTCGTCATTTTCCCTTACATTGTTCATTATCTCCTCAATGTCCTTTTTCTTCTGTCTCGTTGCATATGAAATGTCTGATGAAAAGTCATTGTTTCTGTTTCTTGTTCTCTGCTGTTTTATTATGTCTGACTCAATGCCTAAATACTTTTTCTGCAGCATCTTCATTGTAAGGTCCTTTGGCACCGGAACCACATCCACACTTGTAACCGAATGTACCGGCAGAAATGTCAGCTCCGTAAAAAATCTGTCAGAAAGGTACGTTGGATATTTCTTTATGAAAAGAACCCTTCCAACCTTTCCCTCATCCTCAAAGTAGTCAGGATGATATTTTATCCTTGTGTTGCAGATTTCATTTCTAAAGTCTGTTCCTGTAATTCTTCCCTGTCTTATGTCAAAGTTAAATTCATCCTCCCTTCCAAGTCTGTAATAGTCGTGAAGAATCTTTAACCTTTCATTTCCTGTAAGTGGTGTCAGCTTTGAACCAAGTTCTGCAAAACTTCGAAACATTGATGCCTCAATTGTTGCAAACTGTGCCTTTGCCTCCTCAAAGTTCTTTCTCTCAATTGTTATGGTAAGATATCTTTCCTGCTCAATGCCCTGTCTTCCCTCGAGTATCTTTTCCTCAATGATTCTGTTATAGTTTTCCCTCATCTTATCGAATCCGTCATTTCTATACTTAAGCATTACCTCATTTCTTAGCACATCCATGTCCTTGTTTTTATTGTTGACTGTTATCTTGAATGTACAGTCAAATGAGTTAAGGCACCTGCAGTATCTCTGAAAGAAGCTTTCCTGTTCATCCTCTGAACGTGTGGCATAATTGACATCACTGAATCTGTATGTCTTTGAATACTTTCCATCTGCCACCTCAAATATTCCGCTTTCCGAAATTTTTTGTATTTCTATTGTTTCCTGCACCGACTTTGGTGATTTATAAAGTGGCTCTGATGCCTTCTTTATTTCAGAAAACCTGTCCTTAAATATGTTCATTCATGTTCCTCCGTTTATTTTCCTGTGTTAAATTTTTCTGTATATTTCTCATTTTCTGTTTTTGTTACTTCTCCTGTTTTTCCTTTTGTCTTCCTTTTTTCTCTGCCGTTCCTCTTCCATTCTCATTCTTTTTATGGTTTTCTCACTTTCCTCTGAAATGTATGTAAGTGGTCTGTTCTTAAAAGCGAACCACAGTTTTCTTTTAAACATCTGTGTAAAACTCATTCCCTGATATGAATAAAATCCGTTTAATGCAAGTGGTGCCACCACGGGAATTGCAATGTATGCACTTCCCGTAAGGCCCACGTATCTGTATGTAAGAAGAACTATTGCGCCGCCGCATGCAACTGATGCGATGGAAAATATCAGCTGTCTTGCAGTAAGTCCCATCACCACTGACTCCTGATATTTTTCTATGTCCTTGTTAATTGATATGTTCATCTGTTCCTCCTGTTTCTATAATCCCAGTGCCTTGCTTGTAAGACTCTGTGCTCCCTTCACTGCTCCGACTGTCATTGCCACACTGAATGTAAGTTCACACATGTACATCAGTGCCTTTGTCCAGTCTGCGTAATCGCTTGTAAATGTTGGCAGTCCTGCATTCAAAAATGCATTGCACACTATTATTGCAAGTGCCATTGTCACTGCCTCCAGCACTATTGACAGAAAGTACTTTGCATAGCTTACTGCCGAGTGACTTACCATTCGGTTTCCGCTTACTGTTGAAAATGCAAGTGCGCCAAATGGCACAACCACAAGTATTTTTAAGAATCTGAAATACACGGTGTATATGAGCATGAAACCACAGAAGATGATTACAAGTGCAATGATTACTGCAAGTATCATCATTAAAAGGCTTTCCCCGAATCCAAGGTCCTTTATGATTGTCTGCTGTTCACTTGGTATCTTTAGCTTGGTTGTTGTTCCCTGTGTCATGAGCTCCACCAGATTTCCTGCTGATGTAAAGAATGCCTTCATTATTGTCACGTTGTTTGCAACAAGCCATTCAGCTATTCCTATTCTCATTAACATCCTTAGTATGGTTTCAAATCTTACCTCTTCCTTTACGTCAATGCTCTCCGAACAGAAGCCTATTACAAAGAACAGAACCACCAGTGACGAACCAACCGCCACAAATATGGGTTCAAGGTTTGCCACCACTGCCCATGGGCCTCCGTTCTTGAAACTTACCGGGGACTGCCCCAGCAGTTCAAAAACAAGAGACACCTTGTCATTCCAGAAATCAACAACCGTCTGCAAAAGATCAAGGATTACACCGCCTAAGCTAAATATGTCCATAGCGTTGCACCTCCTTTCGGTAACGCCCCCTCGCTTTGCTCGTCGGCAAATCGGTCGGTGCATTTAAAAACATTCACTTTGTTCATGTTGCACCTCCCTCTAGAATCCCAATATTCCAAGTACTGATGAAATGCCTGCCATCATTACTCCTGCAACAATTCCCTTAAGTGCTGAGTTCATTGTTGATGAATCCTGTGCCTGATATGCCTGTGCAAACTCCATTACATTCTTTGCAAGAATAATTACGCCGATTGCCCCAATGATTGCAAGCACAAGTGTCTTTAAGTTATCAAGTGGTTTTGTAACTGAACTTGCATCTCCTGCAGCAAGTACGTTGTTTACCTGAAATACTGTCATATATGTTGCTCCAACTAAACATTTTTTTATATTTCCAATGTTTTTCTTAAATCTCTTCATATCTGATTTTCTCCTTATCTGCTTTGATATTTTTCTAGTTTCTCTTTCATTTTCTCAATGGATGTTTCCGGTTTTAAGTATTCAAGCAAATACTCCAAATCCATTTTTATTGCTAATGCTTTTTTTGCTTCGTGCATTTGCTCTGCTGAAAAATCCATTGTGCATAGTCTTGTTGTAAGTTCCTCTCTTAAGTCTTCATCTGTTGGTTTTGTCTCCATCTGAAACTCATTCTCCTGTAATGCTGCAATCTCTTGTGGAGTTAAATCAATAATGTTAACTTTTTCTCCTGACTTCTCAACTTCTTTGATTTCTCTTTCACTGTAAATTTTTAATCCATCCTTAATTTTGTTACTTCTCCTAATATTGTGTGTATAAGGCTTTGCCCCTCCATCTTCTGTTTGTTTAAAATTCTTATGATCAAAAGGCCAATATTTTTCATCAAATATGGGATTAAATCCCTTTATGAAAATAAGGCAATTTTTGTTATCCATATTTCTTACTTCATCAGGATTCATAAGAGATCTGCCAAGCACATCATAGTTTCTTGATGCCGAACCATGTACACCTCTCGTTTCACCTGTTGACCTTTTGTCTATAGTGCCTTTACCAAGTAACTCAGATATATATTCGTGCGTAGACTTTTCATTTCCACCAAGATATACAAGGGTGTCACAGTTACCTGTAATTGTTTCCCAGGTTTCTTTAAACAGTGCCTTTATTTGTGCCAAATTCTGAATAATGATGATTGCGCTGATTCTTCTACTTCTCATAGTTGACAGTAACGAACAAAAGTCATCAGGTAGCGCCACGTTGGCAAACTCGTCCAACATAAGTGTGACATCAAGTGGAAGTTTTCCTCCAAACTTAAAGTCAGCCTGATAATAAAGTTCCTGAAATAGCTGTGTATAAAGCATTCCAACCAAAAAGTTGTATGACTTGTCTGAATCGGGTATTACACAAAACAGTGCTGTTCTTTTTTTCCTGTTTCGTTTTGTCCCTATTCCCAGTTCTTCAATATGAAGGTCATCCTTTGACAAAATTCTCAATATCTGCGGATTTTCTAATAATGCTAATCGTGAATTTGCTGAAATAATAATTGATCTTACAGTATCTCCTGCACCTCTTACCACTTTCATATACTGCCTATATGCCGGATGATGTTCACCAAGTGAACTTGTATCTGCAAGTTTTTTCATTCGGATAGTTAATTTTGAATCCTTCTTGTCATCAACCTCTGCCTCTGACAACAACTTTAAAACCGATTGAAAGTTCTTTTGATTTGGTGGCATCTCAAGCCATACATAATAAAACAACGCCTGAAGTAACATCCCCTCCGCATGTTCCCAAAATGGGTCTGTAGGGGCTGATTCCTTTGGCGTTGTATTACTAATTAAATTTGTGACCAGCTTTATCACATCATTTTCTGTTCTTATATAATTAAATGGATTGTAGCAATCCGACTTAGCCATATCTATCAAGTTAAGTACTTTTACGTTATATCCGTTTTTCTTCAACATTCCACCGGTTGCTCTAAGCAGCTCACCCTTTGGATCTGTTGCGATAAACGAACCCTTTGGTAACATTTGCATTATATTTGGTTTTACAATATAAAATGTTTTACCTGCACCTGAACCACCGATTACAAGCATATTGTTGTTTAGCTTTGTAACTTTAGTATCTGTACTCATCCTTACGTGCTTGCTAAGTATTCTGTTCTTCTCATCAGATTTATCACTTATAGATTTATTTACCTGATCTATGTTTGCGAAGCTTGCAGTACCATACTCTTTTCCATGCATAAAATTTCTTCTGCTTGTAATATACAAAAGTACTACCATTGCATAAATAAGTGTTCCGACTATCATAGCCTTTAAACTATGTTCAGTCCAATAATTTTTAAATGGATGATCTAATGCATCATTTACCTTGTTAAGTAAAGTTATTACATCCATTCCTTCTTTCCATACACCACTTATAATGTATGAAATAAATAAGACAAAAAGTTCTCCTGCAATAAGAAAAGGAACTAACATCTTGTTATTTCTTTTTTGCAATAGGCTTACTTTCCCTTTCCTGATGTTTCTTCACTTTTTCCTTTTTCTGTCTTTCTTTGTCCCTTTGCTTATTCGCTCTCTTTCTTATCTCTTCTCCAACTTTGTCATAATAGTTGTCCCTTAATTCCTCACCACGCATTTTTCCTGCCAGTTTCTTATTTTTATCAAGAAGTTCATATTCCTGATTTTTGTTTAAAAATGTAAGAAATGTCTTTCCTCCATTTATTGTTATTATGTCTTCCTTTTTTATAATAAGATATTTAACATTTTCTCCAAACGTTCCCGGTACTCTTGTTATGAATAAATCTCTTTTTTCACTTTCAACAAGATTCTTTGAAATTGTAATATCTGTTTTTTCAAGGTTATTAATATTCTCGTTATACTTAATATTCTTTTCTGCATTTACAATTTCTTTTTTTCTTTCTGCTGTAACAGATACTGGTGCTTCCGGTAATAATTTTTTCTTCTTAAGATAGTCCATTGTATTCTTGCAGTTTCCATCTCCATTTCTTACATATTCTGCAATATCTTCAAGCTTGCCATTGCCCAGTTTTTCTATCAATGCATTTATTCTTGGAGTTGCCTCCACTGGGAAAATAAATTCTTTCATGCCATCGCCTTTGTTTATATCCGGCATTTTTGAATACAAAATTCCATATTTTACTGCCAGTTTTTCAAATTCCTTTACATCTTTTTCTTTTATTTGTAGTACCTGAAGATTACCACTATTTTTAAGCATCTTTTTAAGACTTGTTTTTCCTTGTGTTTTCTCATAATTTAAAAGTCCAACAATGAATATTGTTAGATTTTTTGCCTCTCTTATTGAGGAGCCTGTTACATCTAATCCTAACTTTATACCATCATATCCAAACCTTAACATTTGTATTGCTTCCATGATTTCATCTGCCATTAACATTTCACCTCTTTCTGATTCATCTTATTAACATTTATAGCAATGTCTATTATCACAGACATTCTACTAGCATCTTTTTTACTATTTATAATAGAATTAAGTTGCTTGTCTGAAAGACCACTTTTGATTGCTCTATTAATTTGCTTTAATTGTGCAACAGTAAGTTCTCCTGCTGACAATTTTCTTACAAGACTGTCATTGTATTTCTTTGATAAAAATACCTTTTTTAATAATCCAAATTTTTTCTTGGGTACCTCCGTTTTTTCAATCCTTAATCTTTCAGATTTCTTTCTCTCGTTCTGTGCATTCTTATATGCACATTCAAACTCCTGTCCCATCTTTTCCTCCATTCACACTTTACGACATTATGTTGGGAAGTTATTTTCTTTTACTTTGCGACATCGTGTCGTGAAGTTATTTTTTCCTGCTTTGCGACATCATGTCGTAAAGTTTCTTTCTGTTCTCTGTATCTAATGTCTTTTAAGATTCCGTAAGATATTCTCATATCTTTTTTTAATTTCTTAATTGTTCTGTTGCATTCATCAATTAACGATTGATAGTATGCCTCTAACTTTTCCGCTTCCTTGTAAGTAAGTTCTTCGCATTTTAAAATTTTCCTTGCCTCTTCTACAAGATTATTTTGTTTTTCAAACGTTTTGTCTCCCAGCTTATAAAATGCTGCTGCCTGCTTTTCTTTCTTAATCGTTCTTACTGCTTTGAAGATTTCTTCATGCTTACTATTTTCCTCTATCAAAATCTTTTTTGCCTTATTGGTTGTCTGAATCTTAGCCTTTATTAACTCCTGTGCTTTTTCTAAATCCTCCATAGTCTCTATGTCATAATTTGAAAGAAATAGATATTGTTTCTGCAATATATTCAACTTCTTAATGTCATCCTTATATTTATAGCTATTAGAATATGAACGCTTCTTAATCTTTTTTAGTTTATACAGTATGGCAAAATACTGTTTCTGTAATCCTGTGAGTCTTTTCTTTCTAATATGTCCTCTGTAACTTTTAATCCTTAGTTCTTTTGACATATCAATAGGTTTGTATACAGCTATACTTTTCTGTAATATTCTTTTCCTAATCATTTCCTCCGAATAGTTTTCTCCCAGAGTTTTAAGCCTTCTAAACCTCTCCATTCCCTTAGGCTTCACAGAAATGTACTTGCCATACTTTATTGTATAATCCTTTTCTTCCATCATCTGTATAAACATATCAAAATCTGTTGCCACAATAATGCATTCATCAACATCTTTTTTTATCTGCTCATTCCAAACAAACGGACCATTTTTAGAAACATCCCATTCCTTTTCATCATCTTTAGCTTTATTTTGTTCTAGTGTATGAAGTCCATATTTCTCACAAATTTCATCTACTAACGGCTGAATGTGTCTTTCCCAGTCTCCCTTTTCGTATCTGTATTTGTAACCATCTGTAAATCTCACACTGTTCCAGATGATGTGACCATGAATGTGGTTGGTATCATTATGTACTGAATAAACAGCCTCATAATTATCTGCCAAATACCTGTTAACAAACTCTTTTATTATTTCAAATGCTGTCTCAGAATTTGTTTCTCCCTCTTCAAATGAGATAATAAGATGATATGCCTGTCTTTTATCAGTTTTGCCATATATCTCCTTGGTAGTTCGCATACATTCATATGCATTTTCCACCATACAATTAACAGCTCCCACATAAAGTCCATTCATAGTCTTTTCGCTTTTTGTAATGTAATTTAATCCGGTTTTTAAATGATAAGTTTCCGAATTCATATGTGGATTAATATGAAGAATTTTGCTTATAGCCATTCTGTTTTAAAAGACTTTCTACTTTTTCGTTTAAAATTCTCATATATTCCATTAATCTTGCCTTATCAATTTCAGAATACAATTTACTGTTATTGTTTTTTACAACCTGATTAATGTTATGACCTATGTAGTTGATTTCATTTGCCAGCTTATAAATTGCTTTTATAAATTCAGGATCCATATTCTTATCAAGCTTTGCAGCATATCTTACATAAGCCGAAAAATTCATGTTTTTCTTTTTAGCTTCCTTCATAATTTTTCTGCATTCATTTTCTGTAAGACGTACACGCTTTGTAATATCCTTGTTGTTCTTTTTCAATACAATCACCTTCTTCATTTTTTGTATTATTAGCTAGACAGGTAGCGGGTATGTATATTGCAAGATACGCATTTGTAGCTACAAATGCATTCTTGTTAGGAGGTATCCTAAAACCTCTATCTAGCTAATTTGTTATTTTTCTCTGTCAGCTGATTTAAATTAGGCTCTTTAAATTTTAAGAATTCTAGGCTAACCTCATAATTTACACTTTTGTTAAACTTAACAACTTCCTTCATTTTCATACTGAAAAATTCATCTCTGTTGGGACCTACAATAATGTGGTCCAAAAGTGGAATTCCTATCATGTCACAAGTATCAATCAGTTTTGACGTTGTTTTTATATCTTCTGTTGAAGGAGTTAAAATTCCTGTTGGGTGATTATGCAAAATCATTATGTTTGTTGCATTTGAAAGTATTGCTGATTTTAATATTTCCCTTGGAACAGCCAATGACTGATTGACTGTTCCAATACTTACTACATTAAAATTTATTGGTTGCAATTTTGAATTAAAATTAACAACACAAAGCACTTCTCTATCCATATTTCTAATAAAATCACCTACAATTTTTGCTGCCTTTTTAGGCGTATCAAGTTGTTCATCTGATACAAGTGGTGCATCATTTATCAATCTAATAGATACTTTATTCAACTTTGTTTTTTCCATGCTTTATCACCTCAACGCTTATATATACTTCCTCATCTTCCTTTAAGCCTTGTAATGTGTTCTTAATTATTTCAATCACATCTTCAATTTCCTTAACCTCGATTTTTTTATCCATTTTTCTACCTAGCCTTTCCCTCTTCAATTTCCGGTGCTTTTTCCTTAATGTCATCAGAGATTGTTCTTTCAAATTTGTTTGTTGCAAGTCTTAATGTTCTTGTTTCTTTATCATAGTGGTAAACCTGATTTGACAATCTGTCACTAAGGTCAACCTGATCCATATTGATTTCATAAACCATATCCGCAAGCTCATTGGCATCTCCAAACTTGTCACTAATAGCAATCACCTCGTGCGTAGACGATGGCAATATATAAAGGTCCGAATCAAGCTGCTGTGATAAATCATATAAATTTTCTTCATAAAGCATTGCTGCCGCTCCAAACAATTTTGACTTGTTTGTAATAACATACATTGATTTGTCATCCGGTGTTTCTGTCATCATATTTCTGAACTCTTCATCTTCCGGCATTAACTCACCATCTTCTCCAAAAATAATTTCACTTATAACCTCAGCCATATTTCTAACTTCTGACGGGAAAATCCTATTAGTGTTTTCCTTTGCAAGACCATATAATTCTTCTTCACTTTTTCCAATTTTCTCAGCAAATTCATTAGTCACTATGTTGGTGTATAAACCATTGCTGTCAACTCCTACATTCCAACGATATATAATTGCCAAATCTTCAAATTTCCTATGTGGAACATTTTCAAGAAGTTCTTTGTTCTGCTCTGCGTTTACTAATGTAAAAATAATATTTTTATCTACATTGCTAAAATCTAATCCATTGTTTAATGGTGACTTTTCAAAGCCTTCAATAGCCTCCTTAAAAGTTTCGCTTAATGCTTCCATAACACCTTCAAAGTCACCTGTTTTTTCATAATTCTCATGAATGCTCTGTAATGATATTGACGGTGATGCGAAATCATTTCCCGGAAGATTTAGCAATGTCATCTGATCTACCTGCATATTAACCTTTGTTACTCCTCTAATAAATACTTCTGCGTCCTTGTATTCCTCTCCAAGATAATTTTTAAATTCATTCTGAACTTTCTGTTTGAATTCTTCGTAATTCATCATTTTGTCTTCCTCCTGCTAATATGAATTTTGCAAAAAGAAAAACGCCAATGGATGAACTTAACTCACTAAGTTCATTCTTGGCGTTTCTTAATTTGCTTATTAAATTGTTATGTATCAGTCCTAGGTTTCTGATAGATATATAATATCATGGAGATGGGTAATTACCTAAAAGTAGGAGTGTTAAATTTTGTGGAAAATTACAGTTAGGATGATAAAATTACTTCTTTCACTCTGCCATAATGACTTCGTCTAAATATAATACTTCTACATTTGAATAAATAACTTTTGGCTAATGTGTAATTATTTTATAAATTTATCAATAACTTTATTTGTGTAACTAACATCCATCATTTTGAATGTTATCCTATTATATTGTTTTCTTTTTCTATACGAGAATTTCAAAATTCTATTTATTCCATTTATTATGGTAACTCCTACGGCATATGTCTCATATAAATCATGTTTCGTTTTGCAATTTTTCTCAATATACTTTTTAGAACATATATTAATAGTTTCACTTGATAACTCAGGCCATAATCCTAACATTAGTAGTTGAATATACATTTTCATATTTCGTGCCACATATATTTGAGTTCCTCCACTATAAACTATTTGATCCATATAATTTTTTACAATATCTGTATTTCTTCCATAATCAACTAAGTGATTAAATTCAATTTTCTTATTTTTCGAATAGTAACTTATTTGTTCTTGTATTACTTTCAGATTTTCATATACATTCTTTCTGATTTCAAATAATTCTGTTTCTATATTTTTCTGAATTTTAGCTATTTCTTTTATCCTATGCTTATCCTCTTCTGCCCAAATCTCTTCCATTAAATATTTTCTTTTCTTTCTTTTTAGGATTTTTACATAAATTGCCAAAAATATTATAACTATAACTAATATCTCATTGACATTATTTTGTAACCATTTAGTTATATCATTAACTGTATTAAATACATCTTTTATCGGTATATTTAAAACCATATTCTTAACATGATTCCATAAGGTTTTCCAATTAATAATTTCTTTATAACTGATAATCGTAACGATTAATATTATATCAAAAAATATATTTCCTATTATCGTCAAGGCATACATACACAGCAATAGAAAATCATAATATAGTGTTTCTGATAATTTGCATTTTTTCTGTTTTTCTTTTTCTATTTTGTCAACTTTGCACTTTAATGCCCCAAAAGAAAATGACGGCATTTCCTTTACAGTTTTAGTAACTAAATATGCTATTTTTTCCTTTACCGACACCCAGCTAAAAATCGCACTTTTGTTTTTTTCTAGTATTACATTATAAAATCCATCCCTTCTTATTGCATTACAAATAATAGATACTCCCACCATAAATAATATCTCAACAAGCATAATAAAAACTAAGTTCATTCTTATATATCAGCCTATATATACCAGACTGAAACCTCCTCTCTCATTACTAGAAACACTAGACACAAAAACATATACAACATACTTCACAATTTTTTGTAAAGCACTCCTAACCCTCAAACCTACAAGAAATAAGTTCTGTAGCTTTTTCAATATATTTCATTAGACTAATTAACTTACTGTCATCAAAATATTCTTTTAATCCATATGGTGGTTGTAAACTATACATATCATTTATTTTATACTTAGAATTTAGGTTCATCTTTTCTTCTAACCACTCCAGCATCTCTTCTCTCTTATATATACCAGATTTATTATCCTTAAGATTTTTTAAATACATTGACGGATAATCCTTATTTAAGTCATACGTTCCTTTCCCTTTAGTATTCTTGTTTCCGTTAAATCCTATTGGCACAGGCATAAAATTTGAGAAAGAATACATTAATTCAAAATAACCCTCAAACAACTTTCGTAATTCACCATAATTATTAAAAATATCGTCAAGATATAAATATATTAGTTGATTTAAATCGTTTTTTAATCTGCTTCCTTCAAAAGGGTAATAAACGCTATACCTATTTGATTTTGACAATTCTTTCAATCTTGAAATACAAAAATCCCGAAAAGGGATAAAAGCGTTAAAAATTGTATCAGAACCCCTTGGAACATCTTCTCCATAATACTCTTCATATGCTTTCTTTATCAAATCCGATGTATCTATCTCTTTAAATGGAAATATTCTATATAATAGTGCCCGTCTTATTCCTTTATTTTTTTCTAACAATCCTCCCATTTTCTCATCTAATTCTTTATTAACAATAAAAATCAAGTTATCTGTTTTATTATTAATTGCAAAATTGTTGCTCATACCATCTCCTTATGTTCATTGATAAAAGTTTTATCTTTTAAATTACTTTTATATTACAGTTGTAATTTTAACATACTTTTTCCCCCATAACCACTACTCTCCAATCATCCCCTTTTCCATTGTCACAAGTAGACAACATCAGCATCTGCTTCCCATACTTAGGCTTATCCCCCTGTCTCCACAAACTATGCTCCTCCACCTTATCAACGAACTCATCATACTCCTTCGCATCCCTTGCCATTACAAATTTCCAATACTCAAACTCATGTATGTTAACACTCATCACTGCAAACACTTCATACTCTCTCTTTTTATCCGTTGTAAAATATATCTCCCTGTGCTTATAAAAAAACTCCTTATCCTTATACTTTTCCAATGCTCCAAACATCTTTCCTCCGTTTATGTTGTGACCATAAATAATCAGGTTATCTGATTTTTTCACATCACAGTATGCACTTAAATAAGGTGTTCCATAAAAACTGTAATTTCTGTTAAAATCATGGTTTAAATAAAAATCCGGATTATCTTTTGTCTGCATCACAGGATAACTTATGGTGGTTCCCGGTATTTCCACATAACCTATGCAGTCTTTGTTTTTCTTTACAAGACCATTTACATCAGACTTCTTTTCTGTCACACTCTCCTGTATGTTCTTAAATTCATTCTCATACTTTCTCTCTGCTCTTTTTTCCTTAAAAAAAGGGACAGCTGCAATCACAGCCATCCCCACTAAAAGAAGTATCACAGATATTTTAATTATCCTCTTCATCGTCCTTCTCCTTTTTGAAATTGTATTTTGACTTGTCCTTTGCTCTTACGCATGCAAAACATCCGAGTGCAAGTAATAATGAAATAAGTGAAACTGCCATTCCTGCAGTCCCTCCATTAATACCTGTCTGTGGTGTGTCAGGTACCACAGGGATTCTTTCATCTGTAATTATAAGTTTCTGAACCTTTCCAGTGTCCTTAATTCTTATTTTCTTATCCTTTGCAACCTTGTAATGCTCTGGTGCGTCCACTTCCCTAAATGTGTAGGTTTCTCCTGCCTTAAATATTCCCTCGATAAATTTAGCTTTCTTTCCGGTTGTAAACTCATACACCTTCTTGCCCTTGCTGTCGTATACCTTGTACTTTGCACCACCAAGCTGTTTTTTTGTGTCTGATGCAATCTTGTTGAATTCAACCTTGATTGTGTCATCAACCATGTTTACTTTCTGGATATCTCCATTGTCTGCTACTGCAAACTCAATACTTGTTGCTGTTGCGTATCCGTCTCTTGGTTTTGTTTCCGTTAAAACATAAGTTTTTCCAACGGCATACTTTCCTTCAATCACGTGACTCTGTTCTGATGAAACCCATTTATCCATTACCATTCCTGTGTCCTTATCAGTTACCTGCATGTGACATCCCGGAAGTTCCTTTCCGTTGGTAATGTCTGTCTTTGAAAATTCAATCTTTGTTGTGTCATCATACATTACCACCTGATTATCAATGTTTACAGTGAAGCTGTCACCATTCTTAATAAGTACCCTTGTCTTTGCATTTTCATCATCACTTTCCACAAGTTTAAAGGTAATGTCATTTGAGGTTACAAAACCATCAGATGGCTTTATTTCTGTTAATGTGTATTCCCTGTCATGAAGTAAGCCGTATATCTTAACTGCATAACCGTCGCCTTTTTCTATATGAACATTATCATATCCCATCTCATCAGTCTTTTCATTTAACTTAACTGATAAAATGTCGCCTGTTATCCAGCTTACGATTTCGTTACCATTTTCATCACTGATTTTTAAATGACAGTCCTTAATCTCAACTGATGATGCAATCATCCTTTTGCTGATTACTGTTTCAGTCTGATCTTCCTTAACCACTGTCTTTGCTGATACAACTGCAGTTTCCTGATTATTGTATTCAAGATGTACCTGATGTTTTTCCCTGTTAATGTAATAACTGTCATCAACACTTTCTTCAAGGAAATAATAATCTCCTGAATTTAAGTTGCCTTCCATCTTTTCATAACCTTCATCCATTACAGGCACATCAAATGGGATTTTCGCCTTTCCTTCCTTGTCAGTTGTTACCGTTGCAATCTTTTCACCTGCGGCAACAATCACATTTCCATTCCTGTCGTAAATATTGTCCCTTGAATAAAATCCAAATCTTGCATTTCCAACAGGCTCATTTGTCTTTGAATCCTGTTTTTCAAGTATAATGTCTGTCTTTACCATGTCATTGTGTATGTCAATCTTTCCATCCCTTGAGTTTTCAGAAATGTCAAACACATACTCATCATCCTTGTTATTCCATTTAAAACTTAAATCCCAGGATGACTGTTCTGGAAGAACATAACCATACTTTGTCTTTACTTCCTTTAAAGTGTATTCTCCAAGTGGAACATTAAGTGTCATTGTTCCGTCATCGTTTAACACAAAATTACAGATACCATTGCAATCATTTGTAAACTCTGCCTTTTCACCTGTTGTAATTTTTGCAACAACTGAATCCTTCTTAAACAATACTGTTCCCTGCTTATCCTGTGACATGATGTCTTCTCTTGCAGTAAGTTCAAATACAACACCGTTTAGCAATGTGTCCTTGTAGTCAAATGGATTTACAGCAATGTCATTTGACTTATTGTTATCATTTCCGGTTATTTCACCCTCACTACCATTTTTATTTTCTAAGCCTGCATTTGCTTTGCCATCCGTATTTTCATCTGCGGAATCACCTTCATCGTCCTTCTTGCATAATTCAGGACCAGTCTTGCTTATTGTAAATTTTCCGTAAGTCACATCATTATAGTACTCACACTCTGCATACAGATATTCCTTACCAAGCTTGTCCACCATGGTCTTGTATGAGTTACTGCTAATCTCAACCATTACCGGCTGTCTATTCACCCTGTATCCTTCAGGTCCTTCGATTTCATAAACCCTGTATGTGCCGGCTTTCAATTTTTCATAGGTAATGATTTCTCCTGTTTCATCTGTTACAAATCTGTCCACAACCTCAATTGCATTTCCATTGCTGTATGTCTGTGTAACAAGAGTTTCACTGCCATCCTCATTCACCTTATAAATCTGGTATGTTGTTCCTTTCTTTAAAACAGTCAGGTGTGTCTTTGAATCCTTCTTTACAATCTTTAAATACGCATTGAATTCAGGATTGTTTAAAAGATACTTATATGTCTTTCCATTTTCCTTTACATTCACATAGAAGTCAGGACATTTTTCAGTGTTTGCTGCTCCGACTATCTGATGAACCACATAAGTTCCGTATGGCATTTTCTTTGACTTGGCATAGCCAGTTAAGTCTGTTGTAAGAATGTCTCTTTCAGTAGCCTTTGCCTTTTCATATGAACCTGAACTTGCAAGATAAATCTGAAACTGTGCACTGTTTTCAGGTGAAACAATTCCCGGCTTTCCGTTGCCCATTCCCTTGATAATCGCCACGTCACCTTTTACCACGTCCTCATCAACCTGTGTTTCTGCTAAATTATATTCATTTGTAAACTGCTGACCGTCTTTTGTGATTGTGTAGACCTTGTCATTTTTAAGATAACCTTCAGGTGGTGTGATTTCCTTTAAGTACATGTTTACACCACATCTGTAATAGTCTGTTTCAAATGTACCCTTGGTATTTGTCCTGTATGACTTTACAAGTTTTGTGCATGCTGCATCTGAATATACTCCATACACTGCACCTTCCAATGTTGCATCTCCCTGTGCTGTACTGCCTGTTTCGGAATCCTTTTTCCACACAGTCATTTTTACTTTCTTGTATTTGTCCTTAAAAACCGGTTTGTATGCAAGCTTGTAATTACTGTATGACTCTTCTGCAGTTTCAGGCCACTTTCCGTCACTGTTCTTCTTCCATGAGTCAGCCTTTGTTAGTGTTACTGTAACCTTGTTTGATGACTGGCTTGTAATCTTGTTCGAACCTGCATCAACAACAAATGATGTAAGAATGTTGTTGTTACCTGATGAAATTTCCTCTATTACATAATTGTTTGAGATATCATCCATTTGGTCATTGATGTCATTCTTTATTAACTTTTCTGCTCTTGCTTTTGACAAATCTGATGCATAATCATATCCCTTATCATCTAATTCGTCCTTAATTTGTTTTTTATCACTTGATGACATATCCTTTAACTCTTCATCTGCTACATAATAATAACTCTTAGAATTTAGTTCGTACGTAAAACGAAATACGATTTTTCCTTTAGAATCTGTTTTTACTTCCTGACTAAATTTGTTAGCATCATCATCTACATCTTCCTTAACAGAATCTCCCCAACCATTGTACTGATAAGAATACAACTGCTTTATATTCTTTGCTGTAAATCTAAAAGTAACCTGTGGAAGTTCTTTTCCATCTTCATCACATTTTTGTAATGTAATTCTCTGACGATAATAATCTCTTTTACTAATAGGAGTGTACTTGTATTCTTTTCTGTTTCCTACAATCTCCATTAGTTCCTGAACTTCATCACTATCAGTTTTTCCGCTGTATTTCCATTTTGTAATTGTACACTTAACTACGCTTGTACTCTCAAAAATATCAGCATAAAGGCTATCATTTGCATAATATCCTGTATTGTTTTTAACTTGTTTAATGATATCCTTTAATCCGGTTTCACTTGTAATTCCTTCTTCAACAGCCCATATAAGACACTGTGCATACACCCATGCCTTGTTTGAACGCGTTTTTGTTTGATCATACCAATATCCTATTTTAGCCTCCAAAGTATTTTTCTTATTAGAACTATCACTTGATATTGTACTGTTGGATGCAATATAGGTATATCCGGTATGACATGCCTTTCCTAAATCTAAGCAAAACACGTCATTTCCATCCACTAATGTTTTTACCCATGTTCCACTTTCACTCTTTGATCCGATATTTACTGTTCCAAGTTTTCCAAGAGTTACTATACCTGCCTGCTTCTTCTCTCCATTGCCTGCTGCTGCAACATTACTTATAGGAATTGATGTTACCAATGTTGCTATTGCTAATATTGTTGCTGTAATTCTTTTTAATTTACCTAACATTTACTTTCCTCCTGATAAAATAAAAAACGCCAAGACTAAAACTCACATATAATGAGCTCATCTTGGCGTTAATCTATTAATTTGTTTTTTGTCATTCCCGGTTACTGACAATCATATTTTAACATTGATTATCTACTTTACCTAAAAGTCATACTGTTAAAATCAAATTTATATTTCAGCAGGAGTGTAAAAGCAAAAAATAACTTCACGACATTATGTCGCAAAGTTATTTTTAATTACTTTTTTATTTCCTTATCTAAATCCACTCCACCAAATATTGCTACCCAATATGTTTTTCCACTTTGTTTATAGCAAGCAATGGCACCTGCTCTATGTTCTTCGTCTATGATGTTTCTATAATGTCCCGGACTACTTTTCCATCCTTCCATAGCAGACTTATATGTGTAATACCCCATCGCAATATTTTCTGCATTTGCATACATATGATAATGTATATAACCATCGTCTCCCTCATATGGTATTCCACCATCTTTTAGTCCATACTTTTTTTCTAATAACTCTGTCGATGTACTTATAAATTTATTATGACTGAAATCATTAACAAGTTCCTTTGCCCTTGCTTTACACATTTCATATAAAACATCCGACCAAACGATACTTTGTTTTCCAGCACTTTTTCTATATTCATTCTGCAATACAAAAGCCTGTTCTGCTGCATATCTGTCATAATATTTTCCCGGCAATTTAAAGTTGTTATTTATCTTATAAAGTGCCGAATTTGTTTTTATTGTCTTCTTTTTTGACCAGTTACCGTAAACTCTTTCTCCATTTATTTTCCTATAAGCCCGTACTTTAAATTTAAATTTGTCCTTTTCTAATAAATTGGTGAATACATAACTTGTCTTTTTTGTATCTTTAATTTTTCTCCACTTCTTTGATGCAACACCGTAAACATATATCTCATATCCATTTGCATTCTTCACCTTTTTCCATGAAGCTTTAATTCCATATTTGTATTTAATTTTCTTTTTTCTCATATCCTTGGCACTAACTATGCCTTTATAATACTTATAATTAGTTTTTGTTTTTATTGATTTTACTTGTCCCAAAGTATCAGCCTTTACCTGAATATTTGTGCCAATTCCCATCATCAATACAAACATTCCCACAACTATCAGCGTTCTTTTTAATTTTTTTATCATTTAGCAAACCTCCCAAGCTATAAATAACTGTCTTTAATTATACTCTACAACTCTTATTAAAGAAAACACAATTTTAAATGCTGCTATAGTCAATACTAAAAATATCTTTAGTAAACTTCCTAGTACCGCAATTGTCACTCTGCATATAAACATTATAATTGTTATTATGTATTTCACTAAACTTTTTGCTCTATCCATAGCCTTACCTCCTAGATGCATACTGTGGCATATCATGATTTACTTCTGCTGTATAATACCCATTCATTGTTGATGGTGCATTAAACAATGATGCCAGCAAATATTTTTTGATATTTTTCACTTTAGTTGTATTTGATTTAAAGCAACTCATAACATACTCTAAATGTGAAAAATTAAGTTTAAGAAATCTTGATTTTACAACTTCCTTCGGAAACGAATTGCTCGCTATGACAATATAATCGTTCGTGCTAACTGTAACCTCTACCATCATTTCAACTATTCCATCTATAAGTTCTGCATCAAGTGGATAACGTTCTTTCAATGCATCATATTCAATATTATCTTTGATTAGCTCCATATAAAGTTCATATTCTGATTTTTTCTTATCGCATCCTATCTTATCTGCTTTAGGCATAGTTATACTAAGCCCTTTTTTATGCATCCAATTATCTGCACCTGTCATATCTGGCTCTTCGCCTTCTGTTAGCGGATAAGATAAGATATTAGTATTAATATTTTTAGTATTATTTATATTAGTATTATTAGGGTCTAATTCTTGAACCTCTTGAATTTCATTTTCTGAACTGCCGGAAGTATAATTATTGAACTCCCTGAAGTTCAATTTTTGAACTTCCTGAGTTTCAATTTTTGAACTTCTTGAAGTATAATTTTTGAACTTCTGTGTATTCTTCGGCATTTCTGGTGTATTTGTATACCTTCCACCAAAAGTTTTTTCTTGTTCTGTGCTTTCTTTTTCCACAAGAAAACTTTTAACATATAATATGTTTGGAAGCCCCAAACCTCTTTTCTTTTTTTCAACCAATCCAAAATCTACCAGCTCCTGCAGATATTTCACAGCTGTTGCTCTTGCCATATTCATATCGCTCATAATATCTTTTATCTGATAAATAATATAAACCCTATTTTCTTCATCCAGCCATCCATTTTTCATAGATAAACTCATTCTGTCTAAAAGCAAACCATATAGCATCTTAGCGTCCACTGATAATCCAATGAAAGCCTTATCATGTACTAACAATTTAGGTACTTTTATGAAACTATATTGGTCGGCTTGTTTTCCATAATAATATTCAAATGCCATACTCTAATCGTTTCCTTTCTTCCATTCCTTTAGCAGTGAATAGATTATTTTCTCCATTTCTTTTTTTGTGTAAGTCGAATCAAAAAATTCAGACAACTTGTTTTCTTTAAGCGTCACATTGCATATCTTTTTTTGTACCTTTACCTTGTCAGCAAAGAGTATTTGACTTACCTCTTCTAATGACAAATTTTCCTGATTTTCTCTAATCATCCGTACATTGTCTTTACTTACCTTTTTACCTTTACAAATGTTTTCATAAATTAATTGTTGATATTCCGTTTTTAAAAATGAAATCTCTACACCTAGTACAAATGTTATTTGTTTATCATCCACCAATTTGCTTAACTCTGGTATTAGTTCCGTAAGTCTTATGTATCTTTGAACCTGTCTGTCTGAAATTCCTGCCAACTGTCCTATCTGTTTTGCCGATGACATTTCATCTGAACTTTTTCCCTGATGTGCTAAGGCTTCCATTTTCATTTTATAAGCTTTTGCTTTTTCACTTGGTAATGTATCTTCTCTTTGAAAGTTTGCATCAACCATAAGTGGTATTGCCTCTTCATGACTTATATCTTTTATAATTGCCGAAACTTTTTCCTTTCCTGTAATTTCACAGGCTCTCTTTCTTCTGTGCCCTGAAATTATTTCATATTCACCATTGCCCAAAGGTCTTACCAATAAAGGTGATAATATTCCATTGTTCTCTATTGATTTAGCCAGCTCTAACATTTTTTCGTTATCAACCACACTGAATGGGTGATTTTTAAATTGATGTAATTTGTTTATATCTATTTCACTAATCATATCGTTGTTTACACCAAGTAATTCATTGTAACTTGTTAATTTAATTTTCTCTCTTGTTGCCATGTTCTAAAACCTCCTCTGTAACTTTCATATAGCTTTGTGCTACCTTTCCTTTAGGATCATGTTTAAATATACTTGTACCTTTAATTGATGTTTCCGCTGCTCTTACAGACATTGGCACTTTACTATTAAACATTGGAATATCTGATGCATATGTTTCATAGATTGCTGTTGAAATATCCTTTGCGTAATTTGTCCTATTGTCCACCATTGTAAGTAAAATTCCTTCAATCTCCAATTTAGGATTAATCTGTCTTTTTACTCTTGCGATTGTCTTTATTAACTGCTGCAAGCCTTTTACCGGTAAATATGAAACCTGCACCGGTATTAATACTGTATCTGCACACGCAAGGGCATTGATTGTAATGATTCCAAGACTAGGCATACAGTCAATTAAAATATAATCGTAATCATCTTCTACCTTTTCTATAAACTCTCTAATTAACAATTCTCTACTCATAACATTTACCAAAGAAACTTCTATTCCTGATAATTCAATATTTGATGGCAATATGTCTATTCCTTCTTCGTGTTTAACTATTCCTCTATTTTCTGGCAATTCTTCTTCGTTTACTATATCCATAAGCACATTTGCAAGGGTATAATCTAACTGATCCGGTTCATTTATTCCCACACTAATTGTCAAACTTCCCTGAGGATCCGCATCTATTAAAAGGACCTTCTTCCCTTCTCTTGCCAAACCCACTCCCAAATTTAATGTTGTTGTAGTCTTTCCTACTCCACCCTTTTGATTTGCTATTGCTATTATTATACTCATTTGTTTTCTCTCCTTCGTCTCTAAAACTTTTTAACTTTCTGTTTCCCATACTGCTGTTTTTAAGCCTTTTTTGTTCTGCCATTTTCTTTTCAAAGTTCTCCACCCTCTGCTGCTCTTTTAGATTCTCATTTTCTTCTATCTTTAAAAGAATCATTGAAATTACTTTAATCAATTCCATTAATTCATCATTTTTAGGTGTAACTTTATCCAGCCTTTTTAATTCTTCATATACATATGTAAGTTGCGCCTTAATGGCTCCAAACACGCGAATGGAACCCTTTACAACTACTTTATGGTCTGTTGTTCTCTTTATTAAATAATCCTGCTTTGTAAGTCCTGATATGTCTACAAGTCTGTTTAATAACTCTGCTTCTTCATCAGAAACTCTAAATGCAACTACTCTGCTGCGCCATCTTCCTTTGCTATCCAATTTTCTATCAGACATCTCCTAATTCTCCTTTAATTTCATCTAGTTTATTAATCATCTCCAACTGCTTTGATGGGAACAAATGCGCATAGTGATATGTAATTCTTACACTTTCATGCCCCATTCGTTCTGCAATCTCCAGTGCTGAAAATCCCATATTTATAAGAAGTGAAACATGACTGTGTCTTAAATCATGCAATCTGATTTTTGGTACTCCTGACATTTCACTGCCTCTTTCCATTTCATGTTGAAAATATCTTTTTGATAATGGAAATATTCTTTCTTTTCCATCAGGCTCATACATACTATTAATCAGGTCTTCCATTTCTTCATTTAAAAACTCCGGCATATATATTGTTCTTACACTTTTTGCAGTTTTAGGAGTTAATATTAGCTTTTCACCTCTTACCACCTGATAATTTTTAGTAATGGAAACCGTCTTCTTTTCAAAGTCAAAATCTTCCGGAGTTAGTGCTAATAATTCTCCAATTCTTAATCCACACCAATAAAGCATTTCAAATCCATAAAATGATAATGGCTTGTCCATCACACATTCAATAAATGCTTTATATTGTTCCTGTGTCCAAAACATTATGTTGCCTCCTCTTTTACTTCCCATACTGCCGGCAATCTTTGCAGGATTGTTTTTCAAATCATAAAATTTTACAGCATGGTTGAATATTGCGCTTAACTGTGCGTGTAATGTTGCAAGATATGACTGGGAATATGACTTTCCTTTTTCATCCCTATACTCAATCATTTCTTTCTGCCAATGTCTTACATCCTTTGCAGATATATCTATCATTTTTCTTTCTCCAAAGAATGGTATGATTTTTGTTTTTACCATTGTTTCCTTGTTTTCCCAGGTTGTCTCCTTAACCCTATGCCTTACATCGGCCTCGTAGATTTCATAAAAATTTAAAAATGTCATATCAAGATTAAAATTTCTTTTCATCTTTTCAGCAGTTTCCCATTCACTTGCTTCTCTCTTTGTTGCAAATCCACGTTTAGTTGTCTGTTTCTTTACTCCGTAATAATCAACATAACGAAACTTTACATACCAACTGTTTCTTTTTTCATCTTTGTAAACTGACATTTTTTCCTCCTACTCCTCGTTGTAAATAAGTTTCTTAAAAAAATACTTTGTGTTTACTTTTCCTCGAACTACGATATATCCTTTTTCTTTTAGTTCAGCATTAAGCATTCTTATGATTTCATATGCCTTTCCTTCTGAAACATTTAGCATCTCTGTTACATCATGAACTTCCATAAACATCTTGTCTGTCATATTTGTAATCTCCTTTCTCTCTTTTGATTAAATTATTCTTGTTTGACCGTAGTTCTACTTTAGTCCTTTTACTTTCCAAATAGGAGTTAGTGGCACTATACCTTTTCCTTTAATCAACTTCTTCTTTCTCTTGTAACCAACGTTAAACAAATTTGTTTTTTTATCAGGCTTAAAGTTCCAATTCCCTTTATTTATCGGCTTTTCAAGCAAAAAAAGAAGAGCTATTTCAACTTATTAGTCAAAATAACTCTTCTTATTCTTGATTTTGTTCTCAAAATGTTCTCATAAGAGACTTATATTCGGTGCTTTCCCTTTGTTTACAAGGTATTCGAACGTGTGTTCACTTATTCAAACTCTACAAAGACTAACGCTTTTTGTTTAGGAATTATTCTCTGTAAT